>Ga0314774_1001167_pt1 | contig 17590 bp, 12 predicted proteins | sample MetaGCBIA2018_FD_204515 | JGI IMG/M metagenome (GOLD analysis project Ga0314774, IMG submission 204515) | Cryopeg brine microbial communities from Beaufort Sea near Barrow, Alaska, United States - CBIA 2018 | ecosystem: Environmental > Aquatic > Marine > Coastal | place: USA: Alaska | collected...
GTGTAAAAGGCCATATTATTGACAATATTCGGGGGTAATTTCAAAATGGAATTGGTATATATAGTGATTCCAATAACCGCAGCCGTAATACACAGTCCATAAATAACGGTTGACATCCAAAGTTTTTTTGTCAAGATGGGTTCATCGGGGTTTCGTGGCGGCTGTTTCATTATACCTTTTTCCCCTTTTCCCATTCCCAAAGCCAAAGCCGGAAAAACATCGGTCACCAAATTGAGAAAAAGAATTTGCAATGGAAGCAACGGCAGCGGCAAATTTGAAATCGAAGCAGCCCCCACTGAAATGATCTCCGCAAGGTTACAGGATAGCAGAAAAACTACAAACTGCCGGATATTCCCGAAAATATTCCGTCCCTGCCGAATTGCAAGCTCGGTTGAGGTAAATTTATCATCCATAAGGATCACATCAGCTACTTCTTTAGCGGCTTCGGTGCCGCGAATACCCATGGCAATTCCAATATCTGCCTTTTTTAATGCAGGGGCATCATTAACTCCATCCCCAAGCATCCCAACAATAACATTGTTTTTCTGATACAGATTTACCAGATCCAATTTTTGTTTCGGGATCATCCGGGCAAAAACAGTTGCGTCTAATATTTTACGTTCTTCTTCAGGACTTAAATTTTCCAGATCAAGAAGATCCCTGCTGTGGATAATGCTTTCCGAAGAACTTTCCGGCTCCAGCAAACCTATTTCTTCCCCTATTTTTCGGGCGGTTCCGGGATGATCCCCTGTGATCATGACCACCCTTATTCCGGCATCTTTATAGATTTTTATAGCCTCTTTTACATCTTCCCTCGGGGGATCCAAAAACCCAATAATTCCTATAAAAACAAGTTGTTGAACAAGCTTTTCTTTATCCGGTTCACTTTCGGATTCCCTATAGGCAAAAGCTAAAACCCTCAATCCTTCCGAGGCAACTCCATTAGAAATCTCCTGCCATTTTTCTTTGTCATCCAAAGGCTTAATGCCTTCTTCAGTCAAAACGGAATCGCAGGATTCGATAACCGATTCAAAAGCTCCCTTGACAAAGACAAAATAAGTGTTGTTATTTTTGTTTAGGGTCGCCATTATTTTCCGCTCTGTATCAAAGGGTATCTCCACTATTTCTGAATATTGAGCCCTGATCTGGCTGAAGCTATAACCAACTTTTTCGGCAAAGTCCATCAAAGCAATTTCCATAGCATCACCTGACTTTTTTTGCTCATCAGGATCAATATTATTGCATAGAACGGCAACCTCAACAATTCTGGTGAATACCTCATGTTTTAAGGAAGCCGGATCATCAAGATCTTCCAAATTGAGTTCCCTATCAGAAAATACCAGTTTATGGACCATCATTTTATTTTCGGTGAGGGTTCCTGTTTTATCTGTACAAATAATTCCTGTCTCTCCAAGGGTTTGGACTGCTTCCAGTGTTTTAATGATAACATTTTGTTTGGAAAGACGCATCATTCCCCTTGCCAAAGCAATTGTTGCCACAATAGGCAATCCTTCCGGAATTGCGGCTACGGCAAGGGCTATACCGGTTTTGATCATTAACATCAGGTCTTTCCCCTGAAAATAACCACTAAGGGCGATTACAATAGCAACGATGATGGTTAGCCAAATTAAACGAAGGCTCAATTTGTTTAATTTTTGTTCCAGGGGAGGCTTTTCCTTTTGAGCTTCCTGAGTTAAGGCGCTTATATGACCTATTTGCGTCTGGTCTCCGGTAGCGGTAACTATTGCCGTGGCAGTGCCCCGCTCAACAATAGTTCCTTTAAAAACCATATTGGTTTGGTCTGCCAATGCTGTATCTGCTGGAAGTTCCTCCGGATTTTTTTCTACCTGATTGCTTTCTCCGGTAAGCGCTGCTTCTTTAAGTGCCAAAGCTTCATGCTCTATCAATCGGGCATCGGCCGGGATTACATCGCCGGAATCAAGTTTAATAATGTCTCCAGGAACTAAAAAACGTGCTTTTAATTCTTTTGGACTGCCGTCCCTCACAACATAAGCGATGGTCTGGGCCAGTTTCTGAAGGGCTTCTAAGGAACGAAAAGCCTGCCATTCCATAAAAAATCCTATCAAAACTGTAATTAGGATAACAATAAGCACGGCGAAACCTTCCAGCCATTCCCCAAAGGCAAATGCCAATACCATAGCGCCTCCTAAAAGATAAATTATGGGATCCAGGAATTGAACCATAAATATTTTTAGGACACTTCTTGGTTTCTTTTGCTTCAGGGTGTTTTCCCCGTAAATTTTAATGCGTTTTTTTGCTTCAACCGAAGTTAAACCGTGCACCGGGTCACCACCCAATTCAGTGATAATATCATTTACAGGTCTGGCATGAGGATCTTTCAGCATCTCCATATTTTGAGCTTTTGAGTCGATTTTATTTTTTTACCACAGATTTTGCTTTCATAAATTGCCACTTTTCACTTGGAAAATGGCCCTTTGATTTGAAATGAAAAATCACATAAAACAATGGGTGAAAATTGAATTCACTTCCCAATCTAATTTACAAAGGGACAGAGGTTTTTTAGATGATATTAATCATTGAATTAAATTCCTTCCTGAAATTTATATGATTTTTTTACTGCGATATTTGGTTGAAGATGTTGGAATAACCATAGGAAGAATTGGTCAAAATGCCATATAAAATTTCCCGCAGAATCCCGCAGATCTAAAATCCGCAGATTAGCGCTGAAGAATAGATTAAAACTGTAAATATAAACAGACGAAAAAATGCTCTAAAATAAAGAAACAGGTAGGCATTATGCTTACCTGTTTCTTGCGAAGAAATTAATTTTATTTTCCGAAGAGGAAGATTTTTAATTTTCCCAGTACTGCTAAAAGGAAATTAGATCTTCCTGAAAAAATAGTTCTAATTTCTTCGTTGTGGTTTATGACCGATCTTAAACGATAATAAACCCAAAATTATAGAAGGAAGCAGAGATAACAAAAGCAATCCCTGCTTCCTGGAGACATTAAATGCTGTCAGATTACTAATCACTTTAATAAAAAAGTGACACGGGAACACCCGGCAATAAGACTGCCTTAATATCTCTTGCTATATTTTCAGCTAAAAAAGAACGTTTTAATTATAGCACTAATTTACTTTATGCTGGATTCAAAAAAAATGATAAATATCAATTTTTTAAAAAAAATATTTTTAATTAACTTTGACTCATGGAGACTTAAAGGCAACTCTATATGGCGTTTTTATTGCCACAAAGACACCAAAAATACAAAGGATCACAAAGGTTTTTCTTTGGAATTTTAAGTTTATTTGGCATTTTCCGAAAGGCCTTTTGATAATAGTATTATAGTATTAAGGTGACGGCAAAATATTGACACATTAAATTAAGTATCACTTAATAATCTTTCATCTATATCTCTCTAACTCCAAACCCTAAACCCTAAACAATTTTCTCATGCGTAACTTTTTTTTTCTGCTGCCTCGGCTTTATTTATGTTTTCAATTCCTTTTAGAAGCGCATCCGGATTAAATGAGATACTGTCTATTCCGGCTTTGACCAAAAAAGCGGCAAATTCCGGAAAATCACTGGGAGCCTGGCCGCACAAACCTATTTTCTTTTTTGCTTTGTTGGCTTTTTCAATGGCAAGGGAGATCATTTTTTTGGAAGCAGGGTCATTTTCGTCAAAAATTTCTGCCATCAGTTCAGAATCCCTATCTATTCCAAGGGTTAACTGGGTAAGATCATTTGAGCCTATGGAAAATCCGTCAAAAATTTCGGCAAATTCTTCTGCCAGGATCACGTTACTCGGGATTTCTACCATCATATAAATTTCCAGATCATTTTTCCCTTGTACCAATTGTTGATTGGCCATTATTTTGATCACTTTTTTGCCTTCATCCAGGGTTCTGCAAAAAGGAATCATCACTTTCACATTTGTCAATCCCATCTCATCCCTCACTTTTTTAATGGCTTTACATTCCAGTTCAAAACCTTCCCTGTACAACTCGTTATAATACCTGGCTGCGCCCCTGAAACCAAGCATTGGGTTTTCTTCTTTGGGCTCAAACTGACTTCCTCCTATTAAATTTGCGTATTCATTGGTTTTAAAATCACTCATCCGCACGATGACTTCTTTTGGATAAAAAGCCGCGGCCATGATCCCAATTCCCTGGGAAAGCTGATCTATAAAATAATCTTCCTTGTTCGCGTAATTTTTGGTTATGTCTTCAATCGATTTTTTAGCCGAAGCATCCTTTAACTCATCAAATTTCACCAATGCCATGGGATGAATTTTGATTCTATGGGTAATTATGAATTCCATTCTGAGCAACCCAATCCCGTTATTGGGATAAAAGGAAAACTTAAATGCGCTGTCGGGATCTGAGAGGATAAATTTAGCTTCGGTTTTTGGAAGTTTAATCGCGCTTAGATCGAATTGATTCTCCTCAAAAGCCAATTCTCCTTTAAAAATAATTCCGGTTTTTCCGTCAGCGCAGGAAACTGTAACAATTTCCCCGTCTTTGATCTTTTGGGTGGCATTATCGGTTCCTACCACCGCAGGAACACCAAGTTCCCTTGCCACTATTGCGGCATGACTGGTCCTGCCACCATGGTTGGTAACAATTCCCCCCGCTTTTTTAAGCAAAGGATCCCAATCCGGACTGGTGGTATCTGTTATTAAAATATCCCCCCTTTTGAGTTTATCAGCCTCTTTGGGAGACTTTAATATTCTAGCTGTACCAACAGATATTTTAGAGCCAACGGCATTCCCTGTGGCCAGCACCTCGCTTTTCTCCTTTAATTTATATTCGATGTGGACATTTTTCTTTTTTGCATGATGAACGGTTTCGGGCCGAGCCTGGATTATAAAAAGGGAGTTTGTGATCCCGTCTTTCGCCCATTCAATATCCATAGGTTTTTTATAGTGTTTTTCAATTTCAAAAGCCCATTTAGCCAAGGTGACTACTTCTTCATCTGAAAGCACAAACTGATTTTGTTTGGCTTCTTCGGTTTCAATATTTATCACTGAAGAATGCCCGTTTGAGGAGGCATAGATCATGGTTTTGGTCTTATCGCCCAGTTTTTTTTCCAGAATTGCATTTTTTCCCTCACTTAATGTTGGTTTGAAAATATAAAACTCGTCCGGGGTTATGGTGCCCTGCACGATATTTTCCCCAAGTCCCCAAACTCCCGAAAGCAGGATCACATTTTCAAAACCCGATTCAGGATCTATGGTAAAACCAACTCCGGAACAGGCTTTATCTGCACGCACCATCATTTGTACCCCGACAGATAAAGCGATATCGTTATGCAAAAAATCTTTATCCTCTCGGTATTTTATTGCCCTGTCGGTATACAAGGATGCAAAACATTCCCTGACGGCATGGAGCAGGGCTTCTTCCCCCCTAATATTCAAAAAGGTATCGTGCTGGCCCGCAAAACTGGCCTCAGGCAGATCCTCAGCGGTGGCGCTACTTCGCACTGCGACATCAAGATCAGCCTTATCGCCCAAAGAATGATAGGCTTCAATAATTTTTTCGCGAAAATCTTCAGATAAATCTCCATCCAGAATAAGCTTTCTCGCCCCTGAACCAATTTTTTCAAGATTGGAAAAATTCTTTCTGTCCAGATCTTTAAGCAGATCTTCCAAGGGTTTTTCAAGCTGATTGTCCTTCATAAATTTCCAGAATGCGTCGGAAGTTGTCGCAAATCCGTCAGGGATCTGAATTCCCTTAGAGGTCAATTCATTGTACATCTCGCCCAGGGAAGCATTTTTGCCTCCAACCAGTGGGAGATCATTCATTCCAATCTCCTTAAATTTTTTTATCAATACTTCCATTTTTTGGTGTTTTTAAGATCAATAAGGCACTAATTGGTATCCCATATTCAATAAGAACACTCCAAGCAGAAATAAGAGCACATAGATTACCTGCACCAACTTTACATTAATATATTCAAGCCATTTAGCCAATTGACGGGGGAAGCTAAAGCCTACCAGGCCTTCAAAAAGTGACACCCATCCAAGAGCTGTGATAATAAATCGCCAATCCGGCTCCCATACATTGTGAAAAAGAATATTGAGCAATCCAATTACTATAGCTAAAAAAGAGGTTATAACAAGAAACTTTTGATCTTTTACATCTTTGAAGATCTGCCTGATCCGGATAGGATTAAAACTTAAAACGAAGAAAAAGATCAAAAGATACCAACCCCAGAACTTTGCTAAAAAAAGCGATACTTCCATGATGTCAGTTTTTTAACTTCCCTAAAATTACCCACTCTATTTCTTTTTTAAAATGATATATGTCATTCTAAAATTTAAATTTTTCAATGAAATTTGATAGAAAGAAGGATTTTGCAATTTTAATATCGGGCCTAATGAAAAATATCATAACCTTAACCGTAAATCCCGCGCTGGACACCTATACCACTATTGACCGTCTGGAGCCAAATAAAAAACTGAGATGCCAGCCGCCAATGATAGATCCGGGTGGAGGCGGCGTAAATGTTGCCAGGGTAATTCACCGGCTGGGAGGAAAATCCACTGCGATTTATACCCGGGGCGGACATACAGGGAAAATATACAGCGATTTGCTCAACAAAGAAGGGGTAGATCAGGATCCGGTTGAAATTGAACAGAGCTTAAGGGAAAATTTCGCCGTCACCGAATCCTCAACCGGGAACCTTTTCAGGTTTGGGTTACCCGGGCCGGTATTGAAAAAATCGGAATATAAAAGCATTCTGGATAAAATCGAAAACATCAATAATGTCGAATTCCTAGTGGCGAGCGGCAGTTTACCTCCGGAAGCTCCGGTCGATTTTTTTGCACAGGTCGCCAAAAAAGCCAAAAAGAACAATCTGAAATTTATTCTGGATACCTCGGGCAAAGCTTTATCAGAAATCCTTAAAGTTGGCGCTTTTCTTCTAAAACCAAATAATGAGGAACTGGAGGCTCTCACCGGAAAAAAAGCCACAAATTTGAAAGAACAAAAAAAGTTGCTGCTGGAAATATTGGTCAACTATCCGGTAGAAGTAATAGTGCTTTCTCTGGGCCCAAAAGGTGCCATTTTGGCCACCGGAAACAAAGCAACACATTTCCCGGCTCTTAAAGTTACCGCTCAAAGTTCTATTGGCGCGGGAGACAGCATGGTAGCAGGGATTGTGTATAGTTTATCTATGGGGAAATCTTTGGAGGAAGCTGTACTCTACGGTTTGGCCTGCGGAAGCGCGACCCTGAAATCCCCAGGAACAGAATTATTGACAAAAAAAGATGCCGACCTTTTTTATAAAAAACTTGTTACGGAAAGCTGAAGGCAGAGAATAAATCGGCTGAGTTTGTAGATTGTAAAAAGAATTCTTGGTGTAAATTTGGGTCTTAGCGCCTTAGTAGCAATTTTTCATGTAATTATCAGGTAGCTTTATTGCCACGAAGAAATCAAAGCACAAAGGATCACAAAGTTTTTTAGTGTAATTTAAGTTTACCACGAACTTTTTTAACAATGTAGCTGACTGGCTTCGAATTTCTAAAAAAGAACCATTAAAATTGCTTATTAGGCTTATATAGCGCTTATCAGCTATTTGAAAAAAGAAATAATTTAAAAAAAACGTTAAAATTTATGTTTTATTTAAGTATAAAAATCTGAACATTAGATGATTAATGATTACAAAAAGAAATTTCGTTTTGTATATTTAAAATAATTAATTTAAAATTTACAGTTATGAGAATGTTAGTTAATGTAACCCTTCCCATTGAGCCGTTCAGTTCAATGGTTAGAGATGGAACCGTGGGCGATATCATTGGCCGCGTAATTGATGCCGTAAAACCGGAAAGCATTTACTTTACCGAACTGGAAGGAAATCGCGGGGCAGTAATGGTTGTAGATGTAAAGGAGGCTTCTTCCATTCCATCCATAGCCGAACCCTGGTTTTTGAATTTTGAAGCCATTTGTGAATTCAGAATCGCCATGACACCAAATGACCTTATGAAGGCAAATCTTCCTAAACTTGCAGAAGAATGGAGTTAAATTCAAAAGGCTTGAAAACAAGATAGCCTAAGAAAACCACTTCCAAATAACTGAAGTGGTTTTCTTATTTCATTTTTACCTGCCTTCTTTCTATTTAAGTGATAACCTAAATCCAAAAACCGAAAAATTTCCCTTGCATAAAATCCAGCTCTTCAGATCTTTTGAAACCTAAATTCTCTTACCCTTTCCATGCATCTCGTAGGCTAAAATGAAAAATTCCCAGCATAAATGGAATCAGGGATTTATTTTCCTTTAATTTCTTCTGAATATTTTATATTTTTTTTAAACAATTGAATATCAATTAGATAAGTTTAAAATTAGCAGCCAAAAGCCGACAACAAATGCTTACAAACGATTTTAAACGAAAGTAAATAATTAGTAACCGAATCCCGTTTAAGTGCTGTTCTATGTTTGTACCGTTGGATCATAAGATTCAATAGTATTAACTGTTTAACCTTAAATTATATTATCATGAATACACTTAGAAACAAAGTACAGTTGATTGGAAGAGTAGGACAAGATCCTGAAATTGCAAACCTGGAAGCCGGCAAAAAACGGGCGAAATTTTCGATCGCCACCAACGAAAAATACACCAATTCAAAAGGTGAAAAAGTTGAAAATACCGATTGGCACAATGTGGTTGCCTGGGGGAAAACCGCCGAGATCATCGAGCAATTTGTCACCAAAGGAAAAGAGATTGCCATAGAAGGCAAATTGTCCACCCGCATTTGGGACGACAAAGAAGGCGTTAAACACTATTTTACAGAAGTGACTTGCAACGAGCTGCTTTTGTTGGGAGGTAAATAATTAACCATCAGCATCGCCGGGGAAAATCGCTCTGGCGATGCTTTTTTTTGAATAATTAAGGTGATGGTATTAATGATACGTAAAATTCTGTAATAATTTATGTGTCAAATTATTAGAATTTAATCTATTTTAGATATCCTTTCGTCTGGTTAATAACTCTACTTAAATGGAGGGTTTTTTTTTATTCCATTTTTGAACTATATTAAGGTCATGGAAATATATTAACACATCAATTTATGTATTAATTTATGCGTCAACTTAATAGTCTATAATCTAGTATCTATATTCTTTTGTCTTGTTAATAAGCTTCAGGTTATGAATGTTAAAGAAAATATTGCCTCGCTCTTGAAAACGAACTTTGGTTACGACAGTTTCCGGCCAAATCAGGAGAAGATCATTGAAGAATTACTCGCGGGAAAAGACGCTGTTGCCATAATGCCCACGGGTGGTGGAAAGTCCTTGTGTTTTCAATTGCCGGCATTGGTATTACCCGGAACGGCAATTGTGATATCCCCGCTTATTGCATTAATGAAAGATCAGGTAGATTCCCTAAAAGCGAACGGGATAGCTGCCAATTTTTATAACAGCAGTCAGAATTATGATGAACAAAAGCACATCCTTAGCGATCTACGCGAAGGCAAACTCCGGCTATTCTATATAGCGCCTGAAAGTTTAACCCAATTATTACCGGTGCTGTCCAACATTAAAGTGAGCCTTATTGCCATAGATGAAGCCCATTGCATCTCCACCTGGGGCCACGATTTCCGGCCGGCCTATACCCAATTGGGAGGTCTAAAATCAAAATTTTCCGGGGTTCCGGTGCTTGCGCTTACCGCAACAGCAGACCGTGCCACACAAGACGACATTACAAAACAATTGAATATTCCCGATGCCAGTGTTCACATTGCTTCCTTCGACAGGAAAAATTTATTCCTGGAAGTTCGCCCGGGAAACAATCGCCTCGCTCAAATTTTAAACTTCCTGAAATCCCGACCGGAGGAAAGCGGAATTGTTTATTGCCTCAGCAGAAATGGCACCGAAAATTTAGCTGCGAAATTACGGCAAGCAGGATATCAGGCAAAAGCCTATCACGCCGGAATGAGCTCAGAAGAACGCTCTGCCATTCAGGAAGATTTCGTGAATGACCGCACGCCAATTATCGTTGCAACCATCGCTTTTGGAATGGGAATTGACAAAAGCAATGTGCGCTGGGTGATCCATTACAACATGCCCAAAAATATTGAGGGCTATTACCAGGAAATTGGCAGAAGTGGACGCGATGGCTTGCCTGCTCACACTTTGTTATTTTATAGTTTTGCCGATATCATTCAGCTAAGACAATTTATAAAAGGAACTCCAACAGAAGATTTTCAACTGGCAAAGCTGGAGCGAATGCAGCAATTTGCCGAGGCATTGAGCTGCCGCCGGATAGCCTTGCTCAATTACTTTGGAGAACACTTTTCTGAAGATTGCGGCAATTGCGATATTTGCAAAGCACCTCCTAAATATTTTGACGGAACACTTTTAGCACAAAAAGTATGCTCGGCAGTGTCAAGACTGAAGGAACAGGAAGCTCTGGGAATGGTTTTGGACGTTTTACGCGGTTCGCAAAATGCGGCGGTATTTGAAAAAGGGTACCAGCATATTAAAACTTATGCTGCGGTAAAAGACATTTCCTGGCAGGACCTGCATCAATATATCATTCAACTCATCAATCGGGGAGTTTTGGAAATCCGGTTTCATGAAAATGGCCGTTTACTGCTTACTCCCCTGGCAAAATCCATTTTATTTCAAGGAAAACAGGTGCAGTTGGCAACTTTGATTCAAGCCAAAACAGAATCAAATAGAGAAGTTTTTACAAAAACCGAAAAGCTTACACTTTTCGAAAAATTGCGGAAACTTAGGTCCAATATTGCATTGGAGGAAAATGTTCCGGCATATATTGTTTTCAGCGATGCCAGTTTAATAGATATGGAAGAAAAATTGCCTTTTTCAGAAGAAAAATTTGCCCAGATAAGTGGTGTGGGCCGTGCAAAACAGGAGAAATATGCTAGGCGCTTTCTGAAAGTTATTGCAGCTCACCAACAATCCCTGCAACCTAAAATCCCCACTCATGAACAGAGTTTTTCCCTTCATAAAAAAGGCCTGACCCCGGATGAAATTGCAGAACAAAGGTTCATGCAAACAGAAACTATCTACGGCCATTTGTTAAAAGCTCATCAATTGGGAGAAGCTATAGATTTGCATCAATTTATTTCTTCCGAAGAAATAAAAACCATAGAAAAGGCAAGGAAAACCCTGGAAGATCCGGAGGGATTGAGACCTTATTTCGACCATTTTGAAGAGCAGGTTCCCTACTGGAAAATAAAATTTGGATTGTACTTTCTGGAGCAGAAATAATTATAAAAGAAGGCAATAACATTTTTCACATCGGACAATTCAAAGCAATCACGACAGGGATTCTTGCTCGCCCAAAAGCGAGTTCAAAATGACAAAAATAAGGGGAATGTCTCCTTTAGAATGACAATAAACCCCTTGCTATGTCATTCTGAGTTTTAAGACAAAATTTTTTATCTAGCTAAGGAAAATGACGTTTGTGTATTAAATTTATAGGGAATCATAAACCACAAAATGGCCGGCTGATGTATAGTGTTTTATACCTGTTTCTGAGTATGGTTCCGGAAAATCGTGTTAGCGTTGTTGGTGCTCAATAATTATTGATGCCCGTATGGTAGCCTTGCAGCTAAAAATTTTCCGGTGTGGTTTTTAAACTTTTCTGTCATGAAAAAAATTCATAAACACGCAGCGGGTATTGATATTGGTGCTCGCAAAATTTTTATTGGTCTTGAAAACAAAGAAGTAAAAAGCTTTGAAACCTTTACCGATGATTTGGAATCGGCTGCAGATTTTTTGGTTGAGAACAACATCACTACAGTTGCGATGGAAGCTACAGGAGTTTACTGGATCATTCTGTATGATATTCTTCAAGCAAGAGGAATCGATGTTTGGCTGGTTGATGGCCGAAGCACTAAGCAGGTGCCAGGAAGAAAAACAGATGTGAAAGATTGCCAGTGGATACAACAATTACACAGCCACGGACTTCTAAGCAGATGTTTTGTAGCAGAAGATCTTATTCAGGAATTACGAGGTTACCAAAGGCTTCGGGAAGATCACATTCGAAGTGCGGCTATGCATGTAAACCATATGCAAAAATCCCTTATCATGATGAATATTCGGTTAAAGGAAGTGCTGAGTCAAATTCACGGAGCCAGTGGACTAAAAATTATCAGGGCCATTATAAAAGGTGAAAGAGATCCCAAAGTTTTGGTCGAATTGTGCGATTCAAAAATTTTAAAAACCAAAAAGGAACTGGTTATAAAATCATTAAAAGGGCATTATCATCAAGCCGGGTTGTTTGCCCTGGATCAAGCAGTTACCTGCTATGATTTTTACCAGGTACAAATTGCTCGCTGTGATGAAAAACTCGAAGAAGTATTAAAGAAAATAAGTGGCGGTAAAGCCGTACAGAACCAAAACAAAAAACCCCGCAAACCAATACGCCACCATAAACCAAAAATTAATAACCTGGATCAATACCTTCTAACCGTCTTTGAATACAAGGATGCTACCGTATTACCCGGAATAATAGATTATAACTGGATGCAGCTTCTGGCTGAGGTAGGAATAGATTTAAGAAAATGGAAAACAGAAAAGCATTTTACTTCCTGGTTGGGTCTGGCTCCTAAACCACATCACTCGGGTAAGCGCCGAAAAAACTATAAATCGAAAGGAAAACCCAAAGCAGGAGAAATTTTTAAGCAAGCAGCAACAAGTTTACTAAACAGTAAAAAAAATGCATTAGGAGCCTTCGGCAGAAAAATAAGAGCAAGAAAAGGTCCTTTACTGGCAATAAAAGCTGTTGCAAGAAAACTGGCAGAATTATACTGGAAATTATTTGTAAAAGGATTAACCTATGTAGATGAGGGAGTTAAAATCTACGAAGAAAAATTATTACTCAACAAGCAAAAAAGCTTATTCAAAATGGCAAAAGAAATGGGAATGGTAATATCTTATAAATCAGAAACTTAGAGAATACGTCATGGTAACGATAGTGAAGAATCTCGCGTTCTCATTAGGCGAATCATAAATTAACATAATATTTTCGGTAGGACAAACCCACGCAACTTCGGAAGGGATTCTTCCTCGCCCAAAAACGGGTTCAAATGACTAAAAAAAAGGGGATGGCTGCTTCGGAATGACAAAAAAAACTCCTTGTTTAGGTCATTCTGAACAATATCCTTCTGACCCTTATGAAAAATCCCCACTTGTTATTTTCGGGGAATTACAACTTTAATGCTGGTTCCCTCTCCTAATTCAGAAGAAATACTCATCGTTCCATTCAGGGAGTGAACAAGGTCAAATACCAGGTTAAGCCCCAGTCCAAAACCTTTTTCACCATCGGTTCCATTGGCAGAAATTTGAGTTCCGCTTCGCAATTCTTCCAGTCGTTCAAAAGTGATACCCGTACCCGAATCCTTTACCTCAATAAGTAGTTTTTGTTCCGGACTTTGAGTGTCGATATTCAGGTTCACCAGTACTTCTCCCCCGCTCTCGGTGAATTTTATGGCGTTTGAAATTAGATTCCCTGCTATTTGCAGTAATTTTTTTCTTGCAAATTGGAAGCCCTCAATTTTCTTGTTATAATGAAAGCCTATTTTCACGTTTTTGTATCTTGCCTGTGGTGCGTACAAAGCTTCCAGCCGTTTTGCAAATGTTGAAGGGGTAAAATAGTTGTCCTGGTCCAGAGAATTTACTGTTTCATTTAAAATATCGTCGGTAAGTTCCTGCATATTAGCTCCTGCTTCCCGTATCATGTGCATAAATTCCAGCGTTTCCTCAGGACTTGTTTCTTCATTTAAAGCCAACTCTGTCAACCCTATTATCCCATTTAACGGACCCCGAATATCATGAACGATTTTGTTCTGGGTTTGAATGGCATCATTTAATTCTTTTTTTAGCTGCAGTCGCTCCACAATTTCTTTCGCAATTATTTTTAGCTGATCTATTTTTTCTTTAGAAAGGTGTTTTTCATCCTTATCCACCACACATAATGTTCCTATCCTGGATCCGGAATTTGTGGTGAGTGGTAAACCTAAATAATATCTTAATCCGTTTTCCCCGGTGACAAATCCCATTTCCATAAAACGCTCGTCCTTATCCAGCCTGGAGATTTCCATATAATCTTTCTGCTGAATTGTGTAATTGCAAACGGATTCCTCCCTGGGCATCTGGATTATAGCCATCCCGAAATGCGAAACTGACCATTGTGTATAACTGTCGATTAAATTGATTACCGAAATTTCTGTACCGGCAAGAGTCGCGGCAAGTTTGGTGAGGTTCTCAAATTCAGGTTGCAATTTATCATATTCCAGATCGAAATCGCTTAAACTTTTAATGCGCCGTAATTCTATATCGAATGTGGATTCGGTAGTGCTCATAGATTGGGGTAAATAAGTAAAAACAGAGGGTAGGTCCTCTTGTGCAAAGGTATTGGAATTAAGAAAGATAAAGCCCGAACAATTCTAAATTTAATATTATTTTTTGTCGGACCCTGAAAATTTTTAAGCAGTCTAAAATTATACCACCAAAGCAAAAAAGTGCTACTCTTTTAAAAACACTGAAAAAATCATAGAAAAAATTAGTAAATTTAATTTCTATGAAAGATCATTATTTTATCCTGGCCGCTTTAGGTCTTGCAACATTAATAATGGCGTGGCTGCCTTCTGTCTCAAAAAGGATAAAAGTTAGCTATCCTATCATTTTACTGCTTATTGGAATTTTGCTTTTTGGAATAGGAATCCCTTTAAATTGGCCCGATCCTATATGGAAAGATGATTGGCTGATGTACTTTTCAGAAGCTATTGTGATTATTTCCCTGATGGGCGCCGGATTAAAAATTGGTTCAAATTATTCATTAAAAAACTGGAGAAGGCCATTGTTGTTGCTTTTTATAACTATGCCAATATGCATGGTTTCCGCCTATTTTTTGGGAACCTATTTTCTGGCTTTGAGTATTCCAGCGTCCTTGCTTCTTGCTGCAGTTCTGGCTCCAACCGATCCCGTTTTGGCTGCCGAAGTTCAATTACAAGAACCAAAAAGTGAAAAAGAAGATAAGGATACATTGCGGTTTGCACTTACTGCGGAAGCAGGACTAAATGATGGAATGGCTTATCCTTTCACCTTTCTGGCCATCCTTGTAGCGCAGGCCGGTAGCTGGGTAGCGTTTGATCTTAGCGACTGGTTTTGGGATAAATTCCTGCTCAAAATAATTATAGGGATCGCTATAGGAATAATAATTGGAAGATTGATCGGGGTACTGCTGGACAGGCTTAGCGTGATCATAGGGATAAAAACCTATGATGGATTTCTGGCCTTATCGCTCACCTTTATGACTTATGGCGTTAGTGAACTCCTTCATGGATATGGATTTCTGGCAGTGTTTTTTGCAGGCCTGAGTTTGCGATATTATGAAAACATAAGCGGTAATTACAAAAAGAAAATGCACGATTTTATTCATGAGATTGAAAAATTAATGCTGGTGGTTTGGATTATTCTCTTTGGCGGATCCTTGATGAATGGCATTTTAAGCCTTACCGATTGGAAAGGAATTGTTTTTGCGTTTGCTTTTGTGTTGATTATTCGACCACTGGCAGGGCTTATAGGCCTGGCGGGCATCCGTGAATCTTTTAGGACCAAGCTGGCCATCAGCTTTTTAGGAATACGCGGCATAGGTTCAATTTTCTATCTTTCCTGGGCTTTTGTGCAAACAGATGCTTTTTCTGAAAAAATGGAACTCTATTCCATTACTTCTTACATAATCCTTATTTCAATAGTGGTACACGGGCTTACGGCGCCTTCTATTATTAACTATTTTAAAAAGAATAACTCAGTATAACGGAAAACATAAAATAAAGAAATCACTCCTGGTTTTCTAAAAAACGTCTCCTTAATTAACATCGAATAATATAAACATCTGGTCTACAATTCACAATATGTCAAAATAAATTTCTTTTTTTAGAAAATTTACGAGTGCATCATGGCAAGGCTTGCAAAGGAATGGATTGAAAAAAACATAGAAAAAACGGAGCTCATTTTCTTGCCCGCCCTACTTAACAGGTTTTTGCCTGAAAGCCTCAAAAGGCAATTGCAATTTCGGGTCTTATTTCCAAATTCATAAATAGGTGTCTTTCTGCAATTGAATATCTATAATTTTTCAGCGTGTGAAATTCGTATAATTTCTTTGGCAATATCCTCAGGTGAAAGAATAAAATCTATACATCCGCTCTCTATAGCGCTCTCCGGCATATCCGGCTGGGTTGCTGTATCTGGTTTTTGCGCGATGGTGATCCCGCCAACATCTTTAATCCCGCAAAGTGCTTTTGCCCCATCCCCGTCGTAACCGGAGACGATGACCGCAATGAGTTTGCCGTTCCAGTTATTTGTAAGGGACTTCAAAAAAACCGTGATGACGTCTGGCCATCCATGAGGTTTTGATATAGGTTTTAGGCGGAATTCATCATTAAGTATATGCAAGTCGCGTTTTTCAGGGATTATAAAAACATGGTTGGGCTTGATATCCAGTTTTTCGGTGATCAATTCAACCGGCATCTTTGTATGACTAGGGAGGATCTCGTGGAGCAAGGTGGCAACAGTTCTCAAGTGATTTACGATAACAATGGCAACCCCCATATCTGCTGGCATATTCTGCAATAAACGGATATAAGCATCGAGGCCACCGGCTGACCCGCCCACGCAAACAATAGGAAAATCTTTTGCAGAAGTCTTAAGTTTCATAGCTATTCCCTTTAAAGGTTAGTTGTCGTTTAACATAAAGATAATGGTTTTGCTTAACAATAATGTAAATTCCCGGTTTTCGGATCTATTTATTTTTCTGAATATCTGAATAACTAAGTTAAAAATCATTTCCCAAGCAAGTGATTTCAGGGTTACAGGATCCCAGGATTTTCCTGATTTTATTTATTCCGGGGGGATTGTCTGATTTCAATATTTTTAAAGAGTGTGTAGTTTTTCTCATCATTTCCGGGGGAAAACTTTACAAGGATCGATTCTTTATAAGGATCTTCCATTTTCATTTCAATGTCAGTGTAATATCCAAATTGTGAAGCTGCTATTACCAGATTTTCCAATTCGCAGCCCAAGCTTATAAAAAGTTCATGATTATCGGGATCTGCAATTGGCAAAGTTCTTTGGTAATCAGGAAAAATAGTTATTGCATCATCTTCCAGTTTGAACTTCCATGGTTGGGTATTGTGGCCGGAAGGTGCCTTTATGGCAAATTCTGCCACTTTAATTAGATCCTTATTTTTCATTTCACCCGGTTTTATTGGTTCGCTTCATCCAGGAAAAGGGTAAAAGCTTATCACTTGCTTTTGAACATGGAATTTTTTTCAATTTTATTGAAAAAAAATATTAATTCCCCTATTAAAACTATGATTCTGTCAATCAGAAAACTATGACATAAATCATTGCTGAAATCTATTTTGGCTTTTAAGACAGAAAGTCAATTTTGATAAAAACGGGTAAAAACCTAAATTTTGATTTCTTTATGGCGATCGGGCAGGACTAATACAGGTATTTGCGATCTGTTAATAATCTTGGAAACAGCAGAACCGAATAAAACCCTCTCCAGAAACATCTCTTTTTTTGCACAGATCACGTTCATATTTATTCCCAATACCTGAACCAGGCTATTAAT
>Ga0314774_1001168_pt1 | contig 17589 bp, 15 predicted proteins | sample MetaGCBIA2018_FD_204515 | JGI IMG/M metagenome (GOLD analysis project Ga0314774, IMG submission 204515) | Cryopeg brine microbial communities from Beaufort Sea near Barrow, Alaska, United States - CBIA 2018 | ecosystem: Environmental > Aquatic > Marine > Coastal | place: USA: Alaska | collected...
TATCTCTTTCCCCGAGATCTTTTCTACCAAATATTTAGAAAGCAGATCCCCATAATTCTCCTTCTTCTTAAAGATGAATTTTATCTCGCTCCAGTAAAACAGGGGAATTGTTTGGGATGGCATCAATTTTTGGGGTATAGGGTTTGTTATTTCTTAATTTCAAAAGTAGTGTTTTTTGTTTTCGGTTTACCGTATAAGGTTAACAATAAACGGAGAACATTGAACATTAACCATTGCCCGCCAAACCGAAGACAATTTCCCTATATTTGAACAAGCCAAAACTAAACCCCGATTTGAAATCAAAAAAAATCTTCATTCTCCTCCCCGATGGCGTTGGCTTACGGAATTTCGCTTTTACATCTTTTGTTGAGATGGGAGAACAAATGGGCTGGGAAGTGGTTTTCTGGAACCAAACGCCTTTTGATCTTAATGAATTGGGGTATCAGGAAATAAAATTAGAAGGAAAACCCAGAGCTTTTACCGATCTTTTAAAACGCGCGAAAATCAATGCGGAACTGGATTATTTTAAAGAAAAATTTGATGATCAGGTTTACCAATCCTACAAATTTCCTTCTTTCAATAAAAGCATAAAATCCAAAATTAAAGATACAATTGTTACTCAACTCACCAAAACCTACCGGGGTGAGAAAGGCCTGCAAAAATTGAGGGGAAAATTAAAAGCTTCAGAAAGAAAATCTGTATTCTACCAAAAATGTAAAGCAGTGCTGGAAATTGAAAAACCGGATTTTATATTTTGTACCAATCAGCGGCCGGTAAATGCCATTGCTCCTTTAACCGCTGCACAGGATCTGGAAATTCCCACCGGAACTTTTATTTTTTCCTGGGATAATCTGCCTAAGGCAACCATGATAGTAGAACCCGATTTTTACTTTGTATGGAGTGAGTATATGAAAGAGGAATTAGTTAATTATTATCCTTTTATTAATTCAAACAACATTTTTATTACCGGAAGTCCGCAATTTGAACCTCATTTCAACTTGAAATTAAGAAAGACCCGGGAAGATTTTTTTGAAGAAAACAACCTGAATCTCAAGAAGGAATATATCTGCTTTAGCGGGGACGATAAAACCACAAGCCCCGATGATGCTAATTATTTAAAGGATGTTGCCGAGGCAATTCAAAGCCTGAATAAAGCTCGGAAAACTAAGTTAGGAATTCTTTTCCGGCGCTGTCCTGTAGATTTTTCTGACAGGTATAAACCCGTGCTGGAAAAATATAAAGATCTGATAGTTCCGGTAGCTCCCAAATGGGAACAGGTTGGTGGGAATTGGAATTCTGTACTTCCAACCCAGGAAGATTTAGGATTACAGGTCAATACAATTCTTCATACTAAAGCAGTGATCAACCTCGGGTCTTCCATGGTTTTTGATTTTGCTGTTTTTGATAAACCTTGCCTATTCATTAATTATAAGGCTGAGCGTAAAGTAGATAAAAACTGGTCTATTGAAAAGGTGTATAATTTTGTGCATTTTAGAAGTATGCCCACAGGAAAAGAGGTTTTCTGGATAAATAGCAAGGATGAGATTGGACCTAGGCTTAAAGCTGTACTTGAAAATTCTCACAAAACTGTGGAAGAAGCTAAACATTGGTTCGAAAAAATAAATGTTCCCCCAGCGGAAAAAGCTTCTGAAAAAATATGGAATTCGATTGATGAAATATTAAAAATTAAGATTAACGGATTATGAATTAAAAAAAAATCAAATATTAATAAAGAATTTTGCCATTACTGACTTATGCTTTTTAACTCCATTTCATTTTTAATTTTTCTGCCTGTTGTATTTATACTTTACTGGGGATTGTTTAAAAAGTCTTTAAACCTTCAAAATATTTTCTTATTAATAGCCAGTTACCTTTTTTACGGCTGGTGGGATTATCGCTTTCTGGCCCTGATTGCAGCAAGTACTTTGGTCGACTTTTTTATCGGCAGGTTTTTACAGAAAACAGGAAAGCAAATTCACCGGAAAATGCTGTTAAGTCTAAGCCTGATATTTAATCTGGGGCTGTTGGGTTTCTTTAAGTATTACAATTTTTTTATTGAAAGCTGGATAGATTCCTGGGCAAATTTAGGGGTAGATATGCATCTTTCAAGTCTTAAAATTATCCTCCCGGTAGGGATTTCTTTTTACACTTTTCAAACCCTGAGTTATACCATTGATGTTTACCGAAGGAAAATTGAACCTACTTCTGATATTATAAATTTTTCGGTATTTGTAGCCTTTTTTCCGCAGTTAGTGGCAGGACCCATAGAAAGGGCAAAACATCTTCTGCCCCAGTTTTCTATAAAAAGGATCTTTATTGAAGAAAGGGCCATTTCCGGAATTCATTTAATTCTTTGGGGCTTATTTAAAAAAATAGTTATTGCCGACAGCTGTGCGATTTATGTAAATGCAATTTTCGATAATTACGAGAATATGAATTCCGCAAGCTTACTTTTAGGTGCGGTTTATTTCGCCTTTCAAATTTATGGGGATTTCTCGGGTTATAGTGATATTGCCATAGGTACAGGCCGACTTTTTGGCTTTGATTTGATGCGGAATTTCAACCTTCCCTATTTTTCCAGAAATATAGCTGAGTTTTGGCGAAGATGGCATATTTCGCTCACCACCTGGTTTCGGGATTATTTGTATATCCCATTAGGAGGTTCCCGGGGTTCAAAATGGCAACAGGTTAGAAATGTTTTTATCATCTTTTTGGTCAGCGGATTTTGGCATGGAGCCAACTGGACTTTTGTTATTTGGGGTGGCTTGCACGCCTTATTCTTTCTTCCTTTATTATTGGGAAATCAAAACAGAAAACATTTAAACCAGATTGCCGAAAACAAAATATTGCCTTCGTTCCGGGAACTCCTGCAAATGCTTTTCACTTTTGGCCTGACCAGCTTTGCATGGATATTTTTCAGGTCCGATAGTTTATTTGATGCAATAAATTACATTAAAAGGATATTCACCAATCTCAGATTTGAACTTCAGTATTTGTCAATTGAGAGATATAATGTAGAAATGCTTCTGATTATTGGAATATTCGTGCTCCTGGAATGGTTTCACCGTCATTTGGAACACCCTTTTTCAGGAAGTTTTAAATGGGTTAAAATAATCCTGATTATTTTAATGTTGCTTACTTTAGGGGTGTATTCAGATTATCAGGAATTTATTTATTTCCAGTTCTAATGAGGAATTTTTCAAAATATATTTTTAAAATTATTGGTATACTAATCCTAATAATGTGTTTATTCGATACTGCCTACACCTTAATCTATAGAAACAGCTATCCCAGAAATAAAATTCAAACAATATTATATTTAGAAAACAAACAATTTGATCTGGCTTTTTTTGGTTCATCCAGAACAGAAAATAACATTGATTGTGAAGTGATTGAAAAAATTACCGGAAAGTCCTGTATTAATCTTGGAATGGCAGGAGCCTCGATGGGGGATATCTATTATTTAATGAAACTGGCTAAAAAATATAATCTTCAATTTGATCAGGTTTATCTACAATTAGATTACAATTATAATCATGAAAGTTTGGAAACAACTCCTTATTTCAAAGGAATACTTGCTCCTTATCATAAAAGCCTATTCATAAAATCTTACATCCCTGATTTTCCTTATAAGGACAATATGAATTTGTATCCATTTTACCGATATATGAAAAATGATAAAGTTATTGGTTTCAGGGAAATTATTTTTTCATCATTTAATAAAAAAGCCGGATTTAATCCTCAAAACGGGTTTGTACCTCAACATGGAAATGGGTTATTGATCCAAGGGAATTTACCCGCAAAGATTATAAAAAATAATATGGCCATAGAAAAGATGAAAATCATATTCCCGATTAAAACAAAATTTAATTTGTTTACCGCACCTTACTGCCATTTGGTGAATAACCGTGAATTCATTGATCGTTTAAAAGAACAGGAACCTACCTTATATAACTTTGTTCGTATTTTTGACAAGAAACCCAAATATTTTTCCAATTGTGGCCATCTGAATGAAGAAGGCGCCAAAGAATTTTCCAAGATATTAGGAAAAACAATTTCAAAATAATATCTATGCACTTAGCCTTTCTAACCCCCGAATACCCCCACCCTAAAACAAATGCTGCTGCAGGGATTGGCACCAGCATCAAAAATATGGTTACTGCCCTGACAGAAAAAGGAATTAAAGTCTCCATATTTATCTACGGCCAGTCAACAGATGAAATTTTTACTGAAGGCGGAATAAAATTTCATTTGATAAAACAGCGAAAATATAAATTCCTGGGTTGGTACCTACACCGGAAATTCCTTGAGAATTATCTCAACAAAGCAATTGTTCAGGATAAAATAGATGCTATAGAAGCCCCGGACTGGACCGGTATCACCGCTTTTATGAAAATCAAATGTCCGCTGGTGATCAGAATGAATGGAAGCGACACTTATTTCTGCCATCTTGAAAACAGGCCGCAGAAGAAAAAAAATTTCTGGTTTGAGAAAAAAGCCCTGGCAGGAGCAGATCACCTGCTTTCGGTAAGCGATTTCACTGCGGTAAAAACCGCGGCTCTCTTCAGCATAAAAAAGAAAATTGAGGTTATTCCAAATTCGGTGGATGTGGCATATTTTTTTTCGAGCAATACTGCTGTGGAGCCAAATACCATTCTCTACTTTGGAAGTATCATCAGGAAAAAAGGCGTTTTGGAACTGGCAACCATCTTTAATCTCATAGTTGCAAAAAACCCGGAAGCCAAGCTTATTTTTGCAGGAAAAGACGTGATAGACCACATCACCGGCCGTTCCACCAAAAAATTGATCCTGGAGCAACTTTCTCCTACATCCAAAAAAAATACAACATGGCTGGGCGTGCTGCCCTACGAAAAGGTGTTGGCACAAATTGCCACCGCAAATGTGGTGGTCCTCCCCAGCTTCGCCGAAGCCCTCCCTATGACCTGGTTGGAAGCGATGGCGATGGAAAAAGCCTTGGTGACCTCAGATATCGGTTGGGCAAAAGAAGTGATGATAAATGGTAATACCGGGTTTACAGTAGATCCAAAAGACCATCAAAAATATGCCGCGAAAGTCCTGCAATTGTTGAACGATCCTGCTCTTGCCCTGGAAACGGGAAAAGCGGCCAGGGAGCAGGTGGTTGCCAAGTTTTCAAGTCAGGTAGTTGTAGAGAGGAATATTGGGTTTTATGAGGGAATAGTGGAGAGACAAGAACCAAGAGACTAGAATCAAGAAAGGAGAAAAAAGAGAATAGAAAAAAGAAAATAGACCGGAGACCGAAGACAGGAGTCGGGAGACAAAATATAATTCACAGAAAATAAAAGATTGGAGGATGGATTTGGTATTTGAAACTTGGAATAAGCAAATCCCCTTCTCCCTTTAGGGCCAGGATAAAACGCTTCTAAGGATCCCTTCTGATTTATTTAACTTGCTTCAATATACTTTTTTAATTGCTCCGGATCCTTATGATTATTCCAAAAAAAATGAACCTGGATCTCCTGTCTGTTGAAACTGTAGAAAAAAGAAAAGTGTTTATTTATATAACCAACTTTAAACTGCTTTTTTGAATCCCACCACCTAAATATATCAGGATTATCTTCTAACAGCTTCATCGTTTCTTCAACTTCTATAATAAAGTCCTGGGTCACCGTTTGCGACCAGTTTTTATATAAATATTCTAAATTGTCAAAATAAGTTTCTTCTGCTAAATGGGACCAAATCACCTTCACAATCCATATTTTTTCCTGGATTCCTCAATAATATTTTCAAAATGACGGGATTTTCCCTCCAGGTGCTGCTTTTGACTGATTTTTAAAAGTTCCTGAATGGTTTTCGTTTCGTCAGATTTAAAATCAAACCACTCCTCACCTAAAAGTGCTTTTAACCTAACACGATCAGATTTAGATAGCTTTCTAAAAGTCTCTGCTAATTGCTCTATGGATATATTTAAATTTAACGGCATTGCCTTTTAATTTTTAAAAATTTCGCCTTCTAATTTACTAAAAATAATTGAAGAAAAGACAATTTGATTTAGTGAGTTAGGGATTACTGAGTCATTCCTTTACGATCTAAGAAACAAGACAAAAGAAAATAGACCGAAGTCGCCAGTCAGCGAGACAAAATAATTCTCAGAAAATAAACGAATGGAGCATGGATTTGGAATTTGCCCCCCCCGACACTTCGGGGCTTCGGGGTGGGGTTTGGGGTTGGTCCCACTATGCTACTTCGTCACTTTCCTTAATAAATTCCCGGAAATTTTCCCGGTTTATAACCAAAACCTCTGCCTGATACGCGTCTTTAAAGCTCCTGGGTGTACTGACTTTTGCCTTAGGATTCCATTTAATTTCGAAACCAGTTATCCTGCCCGCCTCTTCCTCTATATAATCTATTTCCTGTTGACTTCGGGTTCGCCAAAAATAGGGACTTGCTAATGAATTATTATAACTACGCGATTTCAACCTTTCAGAAATAAGAAAATTTTCCCATAAATTGCCTTTATCTTGCCTTAGTTCTAAATTTGTAAAGTTCCCTATCAACATATTTCGCACGCCTGTATCATAAAAGTAAATTTTCTGATTGGTTTTAATCTCGTTGCGAAGGTTTTTACTGAAACTTGGAAGTTTAAAAATTACATCAGCCTGACATAATAAATCAATATAACTTGATACAGTGTTTTTATCGATTCCAAGCAATTGTGCCAATTCATTATAGCTAACTTCACTTCCAATTTGAAAAGCGAGGGCACGTAATAATTTTTCTAAAATTTCAGGCTTTCGAATACCGCCAGATGACAGAATATCTTTGTAAAGATAACTATCCGTCAATTGTTTCAAAATTTCCTGCTCCTCTCCAAAATTATTGATCACCTCCGGATACATACCATATAGGATGCGAAGTTCCAACTGTTGTTCAGCCTTAAGAAACCCAACATTCTTTTCAAATTCCTGCCAGGAAATAGGATAAAGCTTGTATTCAAATTTTCTGCCAGTCAATGATTCTTGGGTTTGATTGGTTAATTCAAATGCCGAAGAACCACTCACAAGTAACTGGACTCCTTTAATTTGATCGGTGATCAATTTCAAGGTCAGTCCAATATTTTCTATACGCTGAGCTTCATCTATAAAAATGAAAGTGTTGTCCCCTATTATATTCCTGAGCTGTTCCCGATTAGGAGAGGAAAGGATCCTTCTTACGGTTGGATCGTCGCCATTTAAGAAAATATGTTTTTTCCCTTCCAGGATTTTATTAAAAAGAGTTGTTTTTCCAACCTGTCGGGGACCAATTAGAAGAATGGTCTTTCCTTTTCCAAGTCGGTTTCTAATAGTTTCCTCAAGAAATCTCTTTATCATTTAGTGATTGTATTCACCAAATACACTACTTTATGGTGAACATAATCACCAAATGAAGTTATAAATTTGTGGATTTAGATTTTGGAAAGAACACAGCTCGCTCCCATTTGGAGTTTGGCCCTGATACTCCGGGGGAAATTACCAAAAAAACAAATGGAAAACAGAAAACACTTCTTCACTTCACCACTTCATCACCTTTAACTATAAACAATAAACGCTGAACGTTAAACAGCAATTTTTTTTATACTTTAGCTATATCACAAAATCCTCCAATGAACCAACGAAAAATCTGTGTTGTAGTTACCGCACGCCCCTCCTATAGCCGGATAAAGACGGTTTTAACCGCCATTCAAAACCACCCGAAACTGGAATTACAACTGGTCATTGCCGGCTCGGCACTTTTGGACAGGTACGGAAATGCAGTGGATTTTATCGAAAAAGATGGCTTCCCAATCGCGGCGAAGGTTTTTATGGTACTGGAAGGCGAAAATCCAACCACCATGGCCAAGACCACCGGATTGGGAGTGATGGAACTCACCAATGTGTTATTTAACCTGAAACCCGATGCCGTGATCACCATAGCCGACAGGTTTGAGACCATCGCCACTTCCATTGCGGCGGCTTATCAAAATATCCCGCTGGTGCATATTCAGGGAGGAGAAGTAACCGGAAGCATCGACGAAAAAGTGAGGCACGCAAACACAAAACTCGCCGATTTACACCTGGTTTCAAGTGAAGACGCCAGGGGTCGGGTCATTAAGCTCGGCGAAAACCCGGCTAGCGTAATTAATACGGGCTGTCCCTCTATAGATCTGGCAAGGCAAATTACAGAAAATCCCGAACTGGATTTTGATCCCATAAAAAAATACGGAGGGGTTGGCGTAAAACTGAACTGGAAGTCCGGTTATATAGTGGTGATGCAGCACCCGGTCACCACCGAATATACGGAATCAAAAGCCCATATTCAGGAAACCTTAAATGCAATCAACCAATTAAATTATCCAGCTTTTTGGTTCTGGCCCAACGTAGACGCGGGGTCTGACGGGACTTCCAACAGGATCAGGGCCTTCAGGGAACTCGAACAACCCCAAAACATGCATTTCTTTAAAAATATGGAACCCCTGGATTTTTTGAGATTGCTCAAAAACGCGAAAGCTTTGGTTGGGAATTCAAGTGCCGGCATCAGGGAGTGTTCCTATTTAGGCACCCCGGTAATAAATATCGGCAACCGGCAACACCGGAGAATGCGTGCCGAAAATGTTACCGATGTAAATCACGACCAGGAAGAAATATACCAAGCCGTTAAATCGGCCATTTCCGCCGATCATTTTAAGAGTTCAGGGATCTATGGAAATGGCAATTCCGGAGTAAAGATCGCCAATATTTTGGCCGAGGTGGAATTGACGTTTACAAAGACGATTAGCTATTAAAGTAGTCTTTAGTCTAAAGACTACTGACTAAAGACTACACCAAATACAGAACATGAAAATACTTGGACTTATCCCCGCCCGCGGTGGCAGCAAAGGAATTCCCGGAAAGAACATTAAGTTGCTGGGTGGAAAACCATTGTTGGAATATACTGTAGAAGCGGCAAAAGCTTCTAAATTGCTGTCGCGGGTGATCCTTAGCTCAGATGATAAGGAGATCATTGCTGTTGCTAAACAACTCAACCTGGAAGTGGCATTTATAAGACCCTCAGATTTAGCTCAGGACAACACTCCCAGCATTGAAGTGGTAAAGCAGGCCTTGAAGTTTTTTGAAGAAAACGGCGAGAAATTTGATGCGGTTTGTTTGCTACAGGTTACTACCCCGTTTCGAAAGAATGAATTGATAGACAGTGCGATAGGGAAATTCATAAAAGGAAATTTCGATTCGCTGATCTCGGTGAGAGAAGTCCCCGCTGAATACAATCCGCACTGGGTTTTTGAAGAAAAAGAAGGAAGCCTCAGGATCTCAACAGGCGAAAACGAAATTATTTCCCGGCGGCAGGAACTCCCGAAGGCCTACCACCGCGATGGTGCTATTTATATCACCAGGACTTCCGTGATCTTACAAAACAATTCCCTTTATGGCAAAAACCTTGGGCTTATAGACACCACAGGAAGTCCATACGTGAACATTGATGAGCCAGCCGATTGGAAAAGTGCCGAAGAATTATTAAAGAAATAGACATGTTTTAAAAGAATATCTCTAATTAAAAACATCTTTCTCATTAGTTTTGTTTTTTTTAACCGCAAAGAACGCAAAGGAAAAAGTTGCAAAGGGCGCAAAGGAAAAAATGATAAAAATTAGAACAATTGTTTTAACTATTAAAGTCCATAAGAAATTAGGACGGAACTTCTGGATAAATAAGTCCTTAGATTCTAAAGCTTTGTGACCTTTGCGCAAAACTTTGCGGCCTTTGCGGTTAAATAATGAAGTTATGCTCAATAATAAAACAAACAGAACAATAAAATGTGCGGAATAGCCGGAATTATTTCTTCAAAACCTACAGAATCCAACCTGCTTAAAATGTTGGAAAAACAAGCCCACCGTGGCCCTGATCATACCGGCACTTTTATAGATGAAGGCTTTGCGGGAATTGGCCATAACCGACTATCTATCATCGATCTTTCCCCGGAAGCAAATGAACCTTTTGTGGATAATTCGGACAGGTTTATCCTGACCTTCAACGGCGAAATTTACAATTACAGGGAACTTAGGGAAGAATTAAAAAGCTTTTATTCTTTTCATACCTCCTCAGATACCGAAGTGCTGCTTGCCTCCTACCTGCGTTGGGGAAAGGACTGCCTTGAAAAGTTAAACGGGATGTTTGCTTTTGCTATTTGGGATACCAGGGAAAAACAACTTTTTGCCGCCAGGGACCGGTTTGGCGTAAAACCCTTTTATTACTCCCTGGAAGACAATTCCCTTTACTTTAGCAGTGAAATAAAAGCGCTGCAGCATTTTCCGGGAAGGGATCAACCTAATGAGAAAGTCTGGGCAAATTATTTTACCTATGGCTCCTACGGAATGCCAGACGAAACTTTCTTTGAAGGCATTTCCCAGCTTCCGGGAGGGCATTTCCTGCATTTCTCCAATGGGAAGTTATCACTGGAGAAATGGTATGATTTTGAATCCCGGGTGGCAAAGATCCCCTCCACCTATAGTTTTGAAGAAGCAAAGAAAATTTATTTCGGACTTTTAAAGGAAAGTGTTTTATTGAGGTTTAGGGCAGATGTTCCCGTGGGTTTTAATATCAGTGGCGGAGTAGACAGCTCTCTCCTGCTTGCCCTGGTAAACCTTTTTGAAGATAAAAAAAACATTATAGCCTATACTTTTTACACCGGAGATGCACGCTATGACGAACTGCCCTGGGTGGAGAAAATGATCGCGTCCACCAATAATCCATTGATGAAGTTAAAGTTTACTGCTGAAGAGGTAGCAGCCAAAGCTTCATTTATAAGCAGGTCCCAGGATGAACCCTATGGCGGAATTCCAACCCTGGCCTATTCCAAAATTTTTGAACAAGCGCAAAAAGATGGGGTGAAAGTATTGCTCGACGGACAGGGAATGGATGAACAATGGGCAGGTTATGATTATTACCTTCCGGGGGCCGATTCAAAAAAAACTATCCAGGGACTTGGAAACAAGAGTCCTTTCAGGCCCAATGTTTTAACCCGCGAATTTGCTGGCCTGGCAGAAAAGCCGGTTTATCCGCAACCTTTTGATAACGATCTTCAAAACAAGCAATACCGGGATTTGTTTTACACCAAAATTCCGCGGGCACTTAGGTTCAACGATCGGATCTCAATGGCATACAGTGTGGAACTGCGTGAGCCCTTTCTCGATTACCGCCTCGTGGAATTTGCCTTTGCCCAGCCGGCAGGATTCAAGATTCGGGAAGGAGAACAAAAATATATGCTCCGTGAGATCTTAAAACCCCTGGTGCACAAAGACATTTCCTATGCTCCCAAACGCCCCCTCCAAACCCCGCAACGGGAATGGCTGGCAGAAGATCTAAAGGAATTCACTGCCTATCATTTAAAAAATCTTGAAACGTCCAAATTCCCTGACTGGTTTAACCATAAGGAAATTCAAAAAGAATGGCAGGGATATCTGGATGGGGATAACGAATCCAGCTTTCATATCTGGCAATGGGTGAATGCCGCAATGTTGCTGGAGAGTGGTCTTTAGTTGGTGGTCGCTAGACTCTATAATGTAGTCTTTAGTCTCTAGTTGGTAGTCCCTGACCTCCCCTCTATCGTCTACCGACTAACGACTACTGCCTATTTCCCCACTACCGACTACTTTCCCAAATATTTCTGCAAACTACTAATCATTTTAGAAAGCTCTGCAAGTTTACCGCGATTCTCTAATTCTTGTTTTTTAGTTATATATTTTTATCTAAAAGCAATTGTAGAGCATACTACACATTCCTTTACAGAATCGATAGCTATTTGTAGAAACCTATTAAATTGAGCATTGGTGTCTCCGGCTCCTTCTGCGATATTCAGAGCAATTGAAACTGCCGCTCTTTTATATTGGGAGGTTAAATTATAAATTTCCGATTTAGGAAACAAAAGAGCTAGTTCATAAGCTATATCTACAAAATCAAGGGCCTTCTGATACACCTGCAATTCTTCAAATTTGAATTTAACTTCTTCTTCCATATTCAATGAGTATTATTTTGTTGTTTTTCCCGGGTGTTGGTAGTCCTTAGTCGGTAGTCTTTAGAGACTTAAAAACTTCCTCTTCTCTACCGTCTATAGACTACTGACTTTCCCCCCGTCTACCACTAATGACACCCCTAAACCGTATCAATAAAATTCTTCTCCGTCTGATTAAAAATGATCAATCCCACCAGGAACAGCACAATCGAAATTATCAACGTATAGAAAAACCCTAACCAGCTAAACGTCCCCATATCCAGGATCATATACCTGAAACCTTCAATGATCTGGGTGAGCGGATTGTATTTAACCAACCAGGCGTATTCCGGCATTTTGTCAGTAACCTCACTCAGGGGGTAAGGTACCGCCGAAATATATAGAAGCAGGGAAGTGGCAAATCCTACCAGCACGGTGAGATCCCTGTATTTTGTGGTAAAAGCCGAAATGATCATTCCCAGACCAAGACCCAGCAAAGCCATCATTAGCACATAAACGGGAAATAAGAACAGATTTATATTCGGACTGATCTCAAAACCCTTAAATATGTAATAAAAGTAAAACACGATCAATATAATCAGTTGGATTCCCAACTTAAGAAGGTTGGAAATAACGGTACTAAGGGGCATAATGACGCGGGGGAAATAAACTTTCCCAAAGATCCCTGCGTTTGCCCTAAAGGTATTGGAAGTTCCGGTGAGGCATTGTGAGAAATAATTCCAGGCAGTGATACCGGTTAAGTTGAACAAAAAAGCAGGCACATTTCCCGTTGGGATATTGGCAATATTATTAAATACCAAGGTAAAAATAATGGATGTAAACAGCGGCTGAATGAAATACCAAAGCGGTCCAAGTATCGTCTGTTTATAAACCGTCACCACATCCCGCTCCACAAACAAAATCAGCAAATCCCGGTACCTCCAGATCTCCTTGAAGTTGAGGTCGATAAATTTGCGTTTTGGAGATATTTCGTATAGCCAGTCGTTGTTTTCTTCAGTCAAATCTAAAAGTTAGAAATTAGAGGTACGAAGTTAATAGATTTGCTGAATTATCAATGATTTTATTTAGTGGAAAGTGGAGAGTGGAGAGTGGAAAAAAATTTGATAAAAATGACCTTATAAATAACTAACTGCGTGAATTTTTGCCAACTGCAGGAAATAAAGATCTTCAATTCCTTAATCAGGTTTAAAACAATAAGCACTAATAAGGCAAATATTACTCAGAACTATTTTTCCTTTTTTGACTTTAAATAACGCTGTAAGCGTCTTATCATTTTAAGTATTTCGAGTAACAAAACTCTTGCTTTATTATTTTCGACAATCGATATATAATTTCTTCTTAAAGCAATAGTTGAACAGGTAACACATTCTCTAACTGAATCTTCTGCAATTTGCAGGAAACGATGAAATTGAGAATCGGTATCTCCTGATCCTTCTGAAGTATTGAGTGCTATGGAAACTGCCGCACGATTAAATTGAGAACTCAATCCAAATCTTTCACTGGAAGGAAATCCAGAAGTCAACTCATAAGTGAAATCCGTAAAATTGAGGGCCTTCTGATAAACCTTTAAATCTTCAAAATTAAACTTCACCTCTTCCATAAGTTTATTTTTAATTACAATTTCACTCTCCTCTACAATCCCACCCCACTTTCCTCTCTCCACTTTCCTCTCTCCACTCACCTGTCACTCAAAATTCTGCATCGACTTCCTCCACATTTTCTTGAGGTTTGAAACCGGTCCCGAATTATCGCTGTATCCTTTGGTGTAGCGATTGTTTGTGTACCCGTAGCCATAACCATAGCCGTAACCATAGCCGTAGCCATAACCGTATTTTGCGCGGTGCACGAAATAGTTGAGCACAAAACTGATATTTTTGATCTCGCCTTTGTCGTATTTTTGGTTGATGGTTTCCAGCATTCCGCGTTTGGTGTAATCCTGCCGGATGAGGAACAGGGTGGCATCTGCATATTTAATAAGGTTCATGGCATCGGCCACAATCCCTACCGGAGGGGTATCCAGGATAATATAATCATATTTTTTCTTGAGTTCTTCCATAAGAACCTCCATTTGATCTGTCATCAATAATTCAGAAGGGTTTGGAGGGATTGGGCCTGCGGTAATAATATCCAGATACGGAATTTCACTGGTTTGAATGATATCCTCCACGCTGTTATTACCAATGAGGTAATTAACTACTCCCGCTTCATTTTTCAGTGCAAAATCGTCGAAAATTTTAGGCTTCCGCAAATCCAGACCTACCAGCACGGTTTTCTTTTTGCTAAGTGCAAATACCGTTGCCAGGTTCATCGCGCAAAAGGTCTTTCCTTCCCCCGAAACCGAGGAGGTGATCAGTACTGTTTTTGAACCTGTAACTCCCTGTTTCCTGTACATAAACTGCAGACTGCTCCGGAGCCCCCGGAAATTTTCGGCAATAGCCGACTTCGGTTTGTTGAACACCACCAGGTTGTTCTCCATTTTATTTTTCCCGATCAGTCCTAAAATTGGGATGGGCGATAATCGCGTAACCTCCTGTGCGTTGTGAATGTTGGTATTTAAAAACACCAGCAGGAACACGAAGGTCAGCGGGATAACTCCTCCCACAAGCAGTGCCATCACATAATTGAGCTGGGTATTGGGACCAATTTGTCCACCGCCGATATCCTTGGCGCTGTCTATCACCATTACATCGCTTACATTCGCGGCTTTTACCAGGCCGGCTTCACTGCGTTTTTCCAGGAAGAGATTGTAAGTTTTTTCGCTCAGACTGAATTTACGCTGGATCTTGAGAAGATCCTGTTCATCCTGCGGCAGTTTCCTGATCTCGATCTCAGCCTGTCCAATTTGCCGATTGATGTCATTTACTTCCCTTTGTTGCAAACCTTTAGAGGAAGTGATATTTTCCAGCAACACCGTCTTCACCGAATTTATTTGCCTGTCTATATCGGCAAATACCGGGGAATTTTCCTTTAATGAATATTGGTATTTATTGCGCTCTTCTGCCAGTGCCAGGATCCTGCCCACCCCGCTCACAATACTTCCTTCACTGATCCCGGCAACCGATGGTGCAGGCACATTGTTATAATCGTTGCGTGTTTGCAAATAATCCTCCAGACTGTTGTAATAAGCCAACTGTCTCCTGATCTCTTCTTTTTTCAGATCCAAAGTGGAAAGCTTGGCCGAGATCTCCGAACTTTCCGCGGAGATGTCCAAAATGGCATTTTCATTCCGAAACTCGTTCAGCTCGTCCTGAACCACCTGCAACTCCCTGGATTTTACAGAAAGGCTGCTGTCTATAAACCGAATGGTATTGGTGGCAAACAGGTTTTTGCGCTTCAACATATTATCGCTTAATACCGCTACCGATCCGTTCAGGTAATCTACTATCCTGGCTTTATTGCCCCCGGTTAAACCCAGGTTCAGTACCGATGAATTCTGGGATTCGGGTGAAACTGAGATCCCCTTGTACCGTGACACTACCGAATCAAAATTCAGAAACCGGATATAAAATGCTTTTCCGGGCTGCACATCTTGTTCGGTACGCGTGATCACCCCGCTGAAAAACGGCAATTGTATCTCGTCCCCGATCTTGTATTCCCTGCTGAAATCCTGTGATTCCAGGTTCATACTGCCTTTTTCCTTGGTGTAGTAATTTTGGGTAGAAATTGATGCCGGGATCGATGCTTCTAAACTAAAAGTTTCGGCATCCTTAAATGTGATGGTAATTGGAAGGTTTACGGCCTGTGCCCTTGTAGTATCTACCGCCACCATAAAAGGAGTATCTCCGTATGCATCCACCCGCTGATACTCGCCATCTGCGAGGTAGTCCATATAATACTGAAGGCGTTCAACCACCTCCTCGTTATGCGTCCGGGACCGCAAAATGGTAACGGCCGTATTCACCTTATCTGAAGTACCTCCCCAGTTAAAGGTGAGACTGGTATTGGAGGTGAAAAACGGGTTTTGATCGTCCTTAATTGAAATTGAATTGCCAAGTCTGTAAACCGGTAACTTCCGGACGTTGTTGTAGTATGCAACCGCAAGGCTGATCCCCACCGAAAGAATTATCAGTTGCCAGTAACTAAAAACTTTCAGAACAAATCCTTTAAAATCGAAGGTTGAGCCTACATCTGATATGTGATCATCTTCATTTGCCATTTATTATCGGGTAATTAATAAAATTGTGGAGGTCAATATTCCTAAAATTGAAAATATAGTTGTGAACGAGGTCATTCCGGTAGTCCCGAAACCCAGGGCTTTTTGAGGCAGCGGATTTACCAGGATCAAATCGTTGGGCTGTATGTAATAGTATGGGCTTTTGGTGGCATTTATATTGGTGAGGTCTATGCTGTGCACCTTTTCTCCCCCGCCGGGATATTGCCGGATTATCTTAACATCGGTCATATCGCCAAATTCGGTGATTCCCCCGGCATTCGCGACGGCTTCCATAATGCTCACCTGCTCTTTGTAAATTACCTGCCCCCCGGAGCCAATCTCTCCCAGGGTGGTATATCTTATTCCGGCCAGTTTTACCGTGACAAAAATATTTGCTTGATCTTTAAAATACCGGTCCAGGAGTTCTTTTTCAATTAATACCCGAACCTCCTCTACCGTATATCCCAAAACGCTTATATATCCTAAAGTCGGCACCCGGATATTCCCATGCAGATCTACCGTAAAACCGTCATAATACATGCGCTCCTCCCCGGTAGCATTGGCATTTTGCTCGCTAATAGGATTGAACATTCCCACAAGTTCCTGGTCCAGAGCCTTTACGCGAATACTAAGCAAGTCGTTTACCTGGATCCTGTATGGCTTCTGAAGTCTTTGGATGCTAATAATACTATCGGCCGGGGTTTCACTAACCTGTAAATAAGTCAATTTTTTAGTAGGGATACAGGAAGTAAAACTCAACCCCACTATTAAAATGCATAAAAGTAATCTAAATCTCATAGAGGGGATATCAATATCATTAACCTTCTGTGTTTATGGGCAAAAAATCAAAACTTTCTATTCCGAAGCAAACCAGCCTTTTAATTTGTGACCAATTCTTATAAACTTTCGCCAATTCCCTTAAACGCATGTCATCACAGAACAAGGTACGGTTTTTGACATAACAAGTGAGGTATCGAAAACAAATATAGCGGTTGTACGCTAATAATAAAACTAATCTACTTTTTAGTCTGTTAATTCTGACTATTTTTGCAAAAATAAATTTCCGTGAATTATCTATCAGTTGAAAATATAGCCAAATCATTTGGTGAAAACCCATTGTTCACCAATCTTTCCTTCGGAATAAATGAAGGACAGAAGGTGGGCTTTGTCGCCAAAAATGGAACCGGCAAAACTACTTTATTAAATATTCTTGCCGGCACTGAAATTCCAGATGATGGCCGTGTGGTGTACCGAAAAGGGATTACTCCCGCTTTTCTTGCCCAGGATCCGGATTTGGATCCAAACCGGACGGTAGAGGAAACAATTTTTGCTTCAGACAATGAGATCCTGAAAGTGATCGAGCGCTATGAAAAAGCCCTTGAAAATCCTGAAGATGCCGATGCCTACCAAAAAGCATTTGAGGAAATGGAAATGCACC
>Ga0314774_1001170_pt1 | contig 17562 bp, 19 predicted proteins | sample MetaGCBIA2018_FD_204515 | JGI IMG/M metagenome (GOLD analysis project Ga0314774, IMG submission 204515) | Cryopeg brine microbial communities from Beaufort Sea near Barrow, Alaska, United States - CBIA 2018 | ecosystem: Environmental > Aquatic > Marine > Coastal | place: USA: Alaska | collected...
GCTGGGCCTGAGGCAGAAGACATGCTGGGGCTTCAAGCGCAAGGTAATGAAGGCGATGAAGAGCTCCGGCAACTTCCCCATAAGCGGTGAGGCCGAGGTCGACGAGACGGTCTTCGGCGGTCAGGAATAGGGCGTCAGGGGCCGTCAGAACAAGGACAAGAGACTGGTGGTGGTCGGTATCGAAAAGAAGAAAAAGGGTGTGTCGAGGCTCTATGCAAGGGTGATAGAACATGCCGATGCGGCATCCCTCGGGGGTTTCATGAAAGACCACATCGACCTTAAGGCCAAGGTCACCACCGACCAGTGGACCGGGTATGGCCCCGTGAAAAAGGACTTCGGGAACCTTGTGCAGGTCCCCTCCGGCAAGAAGGGGGGCAACTTCCCCGAACTGCACAGGGTGATCATGATGCTGAAGGGATGGCTCAGGGGCATGCACCACCATGTGTGGCACCTACAGGACTACCTTGATGAATACTGCTACAGGTTCAACAGGAGCTTCATGAAGGAAGGGATATTCGAAAACCTCATGGTAAGGATGGTTAACACCCCACCCTGCCCTCTCAAGAACATTAATGCTTAAGTGCCTAAGTCAATAAAATAATTCCTCCCCTACCCCCTCCCAAGGAGGGGAATTAGAATCCCTATGAAGAATATAGTTTTTAAGAAAGACAAACAAAAATTTCTAAAAACACATTCTAAAAAGTTCCTTCCCTTAGAAAGGGATGGTGGCCCCGCAGGGGACGGAAGGGATGAGATACGGATTGTCTTTTTCAAATCAATTTCCGGGATTAACCACCCCGTCAAGCAAAGCTTGCCACCCCTCCTTAAAAAGGAGGGGAACTTACAAAAGTAGCCATTCGTCAACCTGAACTTGTTTCAGGTTCTCATCAGCACAATAAACTAAAGTAAAGATTCTGAAATAAATTCTGAATGACGAAATTCCAGATTTCACGTTTTTTTAATAGTTCAAAATGCCATTCATTTTACAATTAATTTTTTGATGATTTTGGTTTGATCAAGTTCTACATTCAAAAGATAGACGCCGGCTGCCAGATCAAATTCCATACGCTGCCCGGAATAAATCGATTTTTTAAGTACTAATTTCCCGTTCAAATCAAACAATTTCACCTCTTTTTTACCTAAAAAACCACTTAAAATCACCGATTTCTGAGCTGGATTAGGAAATATTTTGATTTCAGAATGTTGTTTATCTGCAATGGAAAGGTCGGCGTTCCAGACTTCGCCTTGCTTATCGCCCCAAATATATTCTACAAGTTCTGGATGATCAATGAAGGGATTGCGGTTATATTGCCACGTATAAACCACATTATTGCGATGCATTTCAAAATCATCTGGCGCGTCTGTTAGGTGCCATTTCAAAAGTGTTTGCAGATCGCCAAGTTTGCCCAGATAGGCTTTGGGAAAACCATCAACAACTTCAAGTCCTGTGTACCTCAACGCTATAAAAAATGCGCTGCGCGCCACGTCGCCATAAAAACTGCCAGCGCTACCCGGCGGACCGGTATATTCTCCATAATTCTTATTGTTACGGCTACTGTTTTCTCGAGAATCTACCACACGTAAGGCATGAGCATCAGAATTCCCATGACGGACGCTGTCTGCGCTTGTGGTCATGTAAATTTCCTTTCCATCAGCAACAATATCCCATTCAATACCATAAAAACCACCCCTGCTGCGCGGAAAAACATGTTCGCGGTTCCATTTTTCAAAACTGTCACTGTTCCATTGAAAATCGAGTTTTGGACGGCTTTTTTCGGTATAGAGCATCCAGACTTCGTTGTTTTTTTCAGGGTTTTGATCGGCTTCCTTTACGATTTCAATCACATCAGCATACGTCTGGGCACGTACGATTTCAGGATTTGCAATCAGGTCTGTAATTGCTTGCTGCAGCGCAGCGCCGGCTTTTCCTTCCAGCGTAGCGTAATATGCATTAGGCGCAGTAGATTCGACCAAATCATAAGTGGGATGCAAAGGAGTTCCCCAGGTTGAAATACCGTAATCGTCATCTACCGCGCGCACGACAAAGCGGTCCCGAAGCGGGATAAAGCCTTCGGGCAGGGAATCAAAACGAATTATCATTTCCTCATCGCCTTCATCCAGATCATCATTTGTCAACGTAATTGTTGTAGCAACCGTATTGGTTTCCGCAGGAATTGCTAGCTCAATATTTCCAGAAAAATCGGCTGAATTAAAGCCGAAATTGGTCAAATCTATACTGAAATCAAGTGGTTTTTCCAGAATTTGATCTGTGGTGAAAATTATTTCAAAACTTTCGCCTTCGGTATATTTTTCCGCTTCCAGCGAAAAATCGACTCCTATCTGCCCTGCGCCGCTACCGTCGTTCATGCGCCGAGGCGTTGGCATTTTTACACTATAGGTTCCATCATCATTCCGCTGAATGGATTCATTGTCTTTATTATCATTTTCATCCTCATTAATTTGCTTAGTAAGTCCTAAAAGTTGCAATAGCGCTTCATCATCGGCATCACTTGTATCATACGCCAGCGCGTCAATTAAATTTGTTGTTGTGGCGGGCGCCTCATAAAGAAAATTTTCTACACTGTCATGATAAATAGCCACTGCATCTGCACCGTTCTGGATCACATTGCCATCTATAAAATACTGTGGCGCAGGCGAAACCGTACTGCTACCAATGAGAAAAATACCATTAATATCGGTTGAAAAACCGCTCAAATCAATGGTGAAATAGCTCGCATCCATCCCATTTTCAGAACCATTAAAAAGCACAACAATAAATCCATCAAGTGGAAAATAAGCCGTTTCGGAACGCAATTCTATAAATTCACGATCGTCATAGCCCGGAGAATCGGAATTCAATTCGTTGATTACGAGTTGGCCGAAACTATTTTGACAGATAATAAGAAAAAAGAAGAGTAAAAAATGTTTCATACGGGTTTGGTTTTTAGATAGTAAAGTGAATTTCTTGCGTTTTACAATATATCGTTTTCGCTCTGCAAAACCTGTAAATAGGGTTAAAACGCATGATTATGCAGCTGATAAGCCCTATATTTGAGGTTCAAAAAAAAGAACTATGCGCATATTTGTGGATATGGATGAGGTGCTGGCCGATACGTACGGCGCGCACATTGATCTATATAATGAAAAATACAACGAACAACTTACAAAAGATAAATGCAAGGGCGGCGATGTCTGGGAATTTGTTCCTCAGGAACATCAAAAATACATTCACGATCAAAATCGCGAGCGTGGTTTTTTTGCCAATTTAAAGGTGATGGAAGGCAGTCAGGATGTACTGGAGCAATTGAGCAAGAAGCACGAAGTCTATATTGCTTCCGCGGCCATGCAATTCCCTAAATCATTAGAAGAAAAATCAGAATGGCTGGATGAACATTTTCCGTTTATCACTTGGGAATATCGCATTCTCTGTGGCCACAAATTTGTACTGAAAGGTGATGTTTTAATAGATGATCGCTCCTTTAATCTAGATACGTTTGAGGGAAGGGCGTTACAGTTTACCTCCCCACATAACTTAAATACGCACGGTTATGAACGGGTTGAGAGTTGGAAAGAAATTGGGGAGAAGTTGTAGTAGTTAAGATACTGTTTTTAGAGCCAGAACAGGCTTCTCGATACATTTTTCTGATACGCTATCGCTCCTCAAAAAACACTGGAAGTGATAGATCAGCATACCAGATTATGTCGAGTGTGAGACGCAAAGAATTTGTATTGATATCCTTCTTCAACCAGAAATTATTTTTTAAGCAGTCCGTACAATCTTCGCCCCAATTGCGCGCAAACGCTCGTCTATGTTCTCGTAGCCGCGGTCAATCTGTTCAATGTTGTGAATGATGGAAGTGCCTTTCGCGCTCAGCGCGGCAATCAATAGGGAAATACCGGCCCTGATATCTGGCGAGGTCATAGTAGTCGCTTTTAAGCTCGATTTAAAATTGTGGCCTATAACTGTTGCACGGTGCGGATCGCAAAGAATGATTTTCGCACCCATATCGATAAGTTTATCAACAAAAAAGAGCCTGCTTTCAAACATTTTCTGGTGAATGAGCACTTCACCTTTGGCCTGTGTGGCCACAACGAGTACAATACTGAGCAAATCTGGTGTAAAACCCGGCCATGGTGCATCACTAATGGTCATAAATGAACCATCAATAAAGGTTTCGATCTGGTACCCGTCTTTATGGGCGGGAATGTAAATATCATCTCCTTTACGTTCTACGGTGATCCCCAGTTTTCTAAAGGTTGTGGGGATTAGACCGAGATTTTCCCAGCTTACATTTTTAATGGTGATCTCGCTTTTGGTCATGGCGGCAAGACCTATCCATGAGCCTATTTCGATCATATCTGGCAGAACGGTATGCTCGCAACCAGCAAGTTTTTCGACACCTTCAATGTGGAGCATGTTAGAACCTACGCCCTCAATCTTAGCGCCCATACGGTTGAGCATCTTGCACAATTGCTGCAGATACGGTTCACAGGCAGCATTATAAATTGTGGTTATTCCTTCTGCCAGTACGGCGGCCATAACGATATTTGCGGTTCCGGTTACCGAAGCTTCATCAAGCAACATAAACGCACCTTTGAGTCCGTCTGGAGCTTCCACACCATAAAAGCGCTCTTCTTTGTTGTAACGGAATTTGGCACCCAATTTGATCATTCCTTCAAAGTGGGTATCTAGCCGTCTGCGGCCAATTTTATCACCGCCGGGGCGGGGAATATAGCCTTTACCAAAACGTGCCAAAAGCGGGCCAACGATCATAATCGAACCGCGCAGGCCACTTCCCTCCTGCTTAAACTTCTCACTCTCCAAATAATCTAGGTTGAGCGCATCGCTTTTAAAGGAATATTTGCCCTTGCCAAGTTTCTGGATTTTTACGCCCAAATTACCCAATATCATGATGAGTTTGTTCACATCTACGATATCGGGAATGTTGCTTATTTTTACTTCTTCTGGAGTGAGCAGGACGGCGCAGAGAATCTGCAGCGCCTCATTTTTTGCGCCCTGAGGCTGGATTTCACCTTTAAGTTGATGGCCTCCTTCTATTTGAAATGATCCCATAAATGACTTCTACTTGGGGTTAAGGCATTGTTCAAAAGTAACCTATACATTTTGACTTGTTCTTTTTGCCCACTAACTTCGTTAAAAAGCCTCGCTTTAGCTAAGGCTATAGCTGCATTTTTTGCCTAGTTACTGCACAAAATAACATCGACAATTCTGTACATTTTATTTAAGAACAGCCCTTAGTAGCGTTTTTTGCCGCGGTTGCTTGTTTTCTTTCGGTTGGAATTGGAATTGGAATTTGATTTCCCTCCTTTTCTGGTATGCACTAGACGATTGGAATCTTTGAGGTCTTCCTCTTTTTTTGCCATATTGATCTGACCATCGCTCAGTTCAAAAAGGTGCTTGAAGATAACGTCGTCATCCACCGTATCTTTGTTCCAGTTCAAGAAACATTTTTTCATATGATTGGCAATGGCAAACTCCAGTGCATCACGCTTGTCGCCTTTTTCCCATTGGGTGGCTTGATCTATCATTCTTTTGATATTGTTGCCATAAAACCGATATTTAGGAAAATTCTGAGGATAATCCAACGGTTCTGGACGCTCTTCCAGTTTTTCTTTAGAAGGCGTCTCGTAGGGGGAATCAACATCAAGGTCAAACTCGGCCACGATAAAGAGCTGATCCCACAATTTATGCTGAAAATCAGGTACGTCGCGTAAATGTGGCTGTAGATTACCCATCACCGCGATGACCGATTTTGCCACTTTATTCTGCTCCTCACGATCCTCGATCGCACGTAACTGGTTGACCATCTTCTGTAGGTGACGGCCATATTCGGGAATAATGAGTCTTTCCCGTTCTGTATTGTATTCTAATTGATCTATCAACTGTAAAATTTTAATGTGAAGTATGTTCACCCGTAGGGAACGCCCGCAAAATAGTAAAAATCTGCTAAAAATCTGCTATTTTTGACATATAATTGGTAGATTTCAGCAGGTTTTGATGGTTTTGGTACTATAAAGAAATAACCCCCTCAACCACCGCTGCCTCTTTGTACATTGTGATCACGGCATCTGGATCTTTCATGCGCACGTTTACGGAAATGCTTGTATAGTTACCATTTCGAGATTCTTTGGTTTTAATTACGGCACCGGTATTATCAAAGATGTCTTCAATTGCCTTTATTTTTTCTTTCGCCGAAGGCACAATAAACTTAAAAAGGTATTCTGATGGCCAGGAAGCAGTTTCCTCTAAGCGCTTCTTCAATTTATCGTAAAATTCTTCTGGATTGTTTTCCGTATTCATATCTACTCCATTTTATTACAAAGATAGGGTCTTCAAGCCATTTTATTATCCTTGCGCAAATGAGTATTTTTACCACTTAAAATTTTGACCATAGAACGTATTGTATTTATAGGCGGTCCCGGAACCGGTAAAACCACATTGATAAATGCCCTCGCAGCGCGTGGTTATAACGTGTTTGAAGAAATCTCACGGCAAGTGACCAAAGCAGCACAGGAAGAAGGCGTTTCGCAGCTTTTCTTGACCGAGCCATTACTTTTTAGCCAGAAACTTCTGGAAGGCCGTGTGAACCAATTTAACGCTGCCGCGGAAAACAGTAAAAATCTCGTTCTTTATGACCGCGGCATCCCAGATGTGCTGGCCTACATGGATTATGCTGGGCAAACCTATCCTCAATCATTTGTGGAAGCCTGTAAAAAACACCGTTATGATCGCGTTTTTATGTTGCCCCCGTGGGAAGAAATTCATGAGGAGGACAATGAGCGCTATGAAGATTTTGCCACCGCCACGGCATTACATGATTTTCTGGTGAAAACCTATACATATTATGGATACGCTCCTATTAATGTACCCCGTTGCCCAGTAGCCCAACGTATTGATTTTATCGAAACCCAACTAAAGCGATGAAGCTAGACCCGCAACAGGCCTTGGCCAAGTACTGGGGGCATGACGATTTTAGGCCTCAACAGCTTGAGATCATCAATGCGGTGCTGGCCGGTAAAGATGCGGTCGCACTGCTTCCTACCGGCGGTGGCAAGTCGCTTTGTTATCAGATTCCCGCGGTATTACAGGAAGGTCTCGCACTGGTGGTCTCGCCGCTCCTTTCTCTCATGCGTGATCAAGTAATGCAACTGAATAAAAGAGGCATCAAAGCCATGTACATTCCCGGCGGGACACCTTATAAAGAACTTGACACCCTGCTTGACAACTGCATTTACGGGAATTATAAGCTACTCTATCTTTCGCCAGAGCGCTTGCAACAGGAAATTGTGATAGCGCGTATCAAACAGATGAATATTTCTTTATTGGCCATTGACGAGGCGCACTGCATTAGTCAGTGGGGGCATGATTTTAGGCCGGCCTACCGCAATATTGCCGAATTTCGCGAAATAATACCGGAAGTAAATTGCCTTGCAGTCACTGCTACAGCAACGCCACAGGTCAAAAAAGACATGTTACAACAACTGGAGCTGAAAGATCCTCAGACCTTTCAGACCTCGTTTGAAAGAAAAAACCTGGCTTATCTTGTTTTGCAGGAAGAAGATAAACTGTACCGGCTACGCCAAATTTTCAGCAGAAAAAAAGGTGCGGCCATTGTATATGTGCGTAGCAGGAAAACAGCCCATAAATACGCGCAGTACCTCAACGCAAACAGTATTAAGGCGCATTTTTATCACGGCGGACTAGAAAATAAGGAGCGCGACACCCGTTTTCAAGACTGGATGGATAATAAAGTGCAGGTTATGGTGGCCACCAGTGCTTTTGGTATGGGTATAGATAAAGCAGATGTGCAAACGGTGGTGCATGTGGAATTGCCAGAAAGTCTGGAAAGTTACTTTCAGGAGGCCGGCAGGGCTGGCAGGGACGGCAATCCCGCGGGCAGTGTTATTTTATATGCGCCCGGAGATGCGGTTCGCCTTAGAAACCAATTCATTAAGGTGTTGCCCAGTATAGATATGGTACGGCTTGTTTACAAGAAGCTCAACAGTTATTTTCAAATCTCTTATGGAGAAGGGGAGCAAGACACGTTTCGGTTTAATTTTATGCATTTTTGCAAAACCTACGATCTCAATACACTTACCACATACAATGCGCTGCAGGTACTGGACCGCAATAGCGTGCTGCTTCTGGCTCAGGAATTTTCCAGAAAAGCTAGTCTGCAGATAAAGGTTTCCACGGTTTCGCTCACTTTCAATTTAATCAAAAACCCGGGTATAGATCTTATTATAAAAACAATTTTGCGTACCTACGGTGGAATTTTTGACCAGCCACTGAATATTGACCATGCCGCCATCGCAAAAAAATCAAATTCTAGCGTTAATGCGGTTCATGAAGCTTTGCTTCAGCTTGAAAAAGACGATCTGGTAACCTACGCCCATGAAAGTTTTGACACCACAATCACCTTTTTGGTACCTCGGGAGGACGATCACGTTATAAATACCATCTCGCGCGATGTCAAAGCGCAAAATGGAAGAAAAACCGAACAGGTACAGGCTATGTTGGACTATATAGAGAATGATTCAGTTTGCCGCAGTAGGCAATTACTCGGGTATTTTGGCGAAAAACATTCCACCCCTTGCGGAAAATGTGATGTTTGCGCCAAAATATCACCAAAAAAGACTAAAAATCCTTCCGCTATCGCGGAAAAAATAACTATACTTTTACAAGACAGTCCATTGAATTCACGTGCTATCTGTGAAAAACTCACCACATACACTGAAGCTGAGATCATTGTTCAGCTCAAGAATTTACTTGAAGAAAATCGGATAAAATTGACTCAAAACAACACTTATATACTCCAAAAATGACAGATTTACGCATCGTTTTTATGGGCACGCCAGCATTTGCCGTTGCCAGTCTTAAAGCAATAATTGACAGCGGCACTAAGGTCGTAGGTGTAATTACCGCGCCAGACCGTCCTGCTGGTCGCGGTCAGAAATTAAGTCAAAGTGCAGTAAAAATATTTGCCCAAGACCAAAACCTGCCTGTCTTACAGCCCACAAATTTAAAATCACCTGATTTTCTCAAGGAATTAAAAACGCTCAGTGCCAACCTTCAAGTAGTGGTAGCTTTTAGAATGCTTCCCAAAGAAGTCTGGCAAATGCCCGCGCTGGGCACTTTTAACCTGCACGCCTCCCTCCTGCCCGATTATCGCGGTGCAGCACCTATAAACTGGGCGATCATCAACGGTGAGAACACCACTGGGGTCACGACCTTTTTTATAGATGAAAAAATAGATACAGGAGCAATCATAAAACAAAATGAGGTTGCCATAGGTGCAGACGACAATGCAGGCGTATTGCACGACAAGCTTATGAAAGAAGGAAGCCAGTTAATCGTAGACACCTTAAAGGAAATCGAGAACGGAAATGTAATAACGCAACCACAGCCCAAAATGGGAAAATTACATACCGCCTATAAATTAGACCGCGACAATACGCGCTTAGACTGGAATAAACCAGTTCGCAAGGTTTATGATCAAATAAGGGGACTTAGCCCCTATCCCGTGGCATGGACTTTCTTTATAAACGATGGCAAAGAGCAGCAGATGAAAATATATGGTGCTGAAATAGCAAAAATAGAAGAACTTGAAGAAAAATTGGATTTAAAACAACTTAAAGTACTAGCAGGTCGTCTTTTTGTAGGTTGTACCGAAGGTCATCTTGAACTTACCCAGGTACAACTCTCTGGAAAGCGGAAAATGAATACAAAAGATTTATTGAACGGGTATTCTTTTGATGAAGATGCAAAAGTGCTGTAAAGCCCTGTAAGCAGTAGAACGATTAAATAATTTAAATACTTAGCAGTTTTATTGACAAAGTGTTAAAGTTATCTAAAAAAATCAGGATTTCATGCGCTATTCCTTGCTTGGCCGGAATATCCGTCTAAATTTGTTAAACAGAAGTAAAAGTTTAACGACAATTAATTTTTAAATTTACATTATGAACAAATCAGATTTAATTGATGCAATGGCAGAAGATGCAGGAATCACTAAAGCAGCTGCAAAAAAAGGACTAGAGTCTTTTTTGGGCAATGTTGAAAAATCTCTTAAAAGTGGAGATCGCGTTTCTTTAGTAGGATTCGGTTCTTGGTCTGTATCTGAGCGTGCCGCTCGCGAAGGAAGAAACCCACAGACTGGCAAAACCATTCAAATCAAAGCCAAAAAAGTAGTTAAGTTCAAAGCAGGATCTGAACTTGCGGATGCTGTAAACTAAACAGTGCCATTTAACGTATTAAAAGTCCTCTTTATGGGGACTTTTTTGGTTTAAAACAGCTTTCTTATTTTGTTAATAGTAAAAATTGGCTTAGATTAGAGGAACTCATTGAATTCATATGACCACAAAAAAGCCCACAAAAGGAAAATTACTCATTGCTGAACCTTCTATTATAGGTGATATTTCTTTTAATAGATCTGTAGTTTTACTTGCAAACCATACTGAGGAAGGTTCTGTAGGGTTTATACTCAATAAGCCCTTAAGCTACACCCTTGAAGAACTTATCCCTGAAGTCGCCTCCGAAATGCTGGTTTATAATGGCGGTCCCGTAGAGCAGGACAATTTGTATTTTATTCACCGCGTGCCAGACCTTATACCCAATAGCATAGAAATTTCCTCCGGTATTTATTGGGGAGGTGACTTTAATACGGTTGTTGATCTCTTGCGCTATGAGCTTATTTCTGAAAATGAAATACGCTTCTTTTTGGGTTATTCTGGTTGGGACTCTATGCAACTGGATGAAGAACTTGATTCCCACTCTTGGATTGTTATAGACAATATTTATAAAAAGGATATTATTACCAAAGCCTTACCTGATTTTTGGCGTGAGAACATGATTGAACTGGGCGGCGATTACATTCTGTGGTCCAATGCTCCTGAAAACCCAGCCTACAACTAGCCCAATCTTGCTTTGGCATTCAACTTACCCAGCAGATTTTTAGCCATTTTGTTATCGTAATTTTTCTTTCGGTATTTGGTTATGGGCTGGATCCCGACGATTGTATTTGTTATAAAAAGCTCATCTGCCTTTTGTAGTTCAAAAGGGGAAATAGGAGTTTCTTCCAGTTCAATACCTTCTAATTTTTTCAAAATATCCAGCAATTGCTTTCTTATAATGCCGCGCAGACATCCCTCTGCCAGTGGTGGCGTTTTAATGTGATTATCTTTTACCAAGAACAGGTTACCCTGTAGCGCTTCGGCCACACTTTTATTGTTGTTGAGCAACAGGCAATTGTCATAACCATTTTCCTTGGCAAAAATACTTCCGGTAACGTGAATGAGTTTGTTTGCCGTTTTCAAGGTGGAAATCATATCAGTATTAAGGTAGTGATCCTTGTAAAGTTCAACTTCATACGGCGCCGTATTCAAGAGATAAAAGGGTTCGTTGAGCTTTTGGGCAAATAGGTAAAACGAGACACTATTGTCTTCGGGCAAATAGCGCCCTCCTTCGTTTCTAAAAACAGTGAGGCGTACGCTTGCAGTATCTTCGGAAAGCGCTTCTGCCCCTAAAGTCTTTTTAATTTCTTCTTCCAGATTTTCCATAGTAAACTCCATGGGGATTTCCATACGCAAAATACGCATGGAAGCCATAAGCCTAAAATAATGGTCTTCCCAGAAGATAACCTTACCATTGATACAGCGTATAGTTTCAAAAACCGCATCTCCATAGAGCAAACCACGGTTAAATGGTGAAAAAACAGGGTTTTCTGTTAATTTTCCGTTGAAATTGATCATAAAAAAAGTCCCTTTTTTGAAAGGGACAAATATACAATCGTCATTTTGATTCTAGGTAGAACCTATCACATGTTTCAATTCTGAAATCTGGTTTTCCCAAAACATCTTACCTTCGTCCACTTCATCCTCCTCGGCAAAATCTGTTACGATCAAAGATACATCTTTAGTGATCTCATCAACAACGATACGCAACTCAAAATAGAAAAGTTCATCACTGTCCACATCTTCCATCCATCGAAATTTAATGCGCTCCCCATTTTTTTTGCCTAATAATTTTGCTTTTTCCTCGCTTCCATTCCATATAAATGTATAGTATTCTCCACGAGAATTCACATTATCTGCAAACCACTCAGACATACCAGAGGGGCTTGACATATACTGATATAGCAGTGAAGGTGAAGCCTGGATAGGAAACTCAATTTCAAATTTTACTTTATCTTCCATAAGTCGTTTTCTTAGTTGGTGGGTCAATATAAACTTTATCTTGTGACAAAAAAAGGAAGCTTCATCATTTATTTTATATTTAGCGCTTGCAGGCGCCATAAATGTTATTATATTTGCAAACCCTAAGAAAAAGTGATTTTTCACTTGGTTACGGGTATAAATGGCGAGGTAGCTCAGCTGGTTAGAGCGTCGGATTCATAACCCGGAGGTCGGGGGATCGTGCCCCCCTCTCGCTACATTAATAACCGCAACCCTTACAAACAAAGGGATTGCGGTTTTTTACCCCTTCTAAAGTGGGTCAAAATTGGGCAAGTACTTTCTTTTTCCGCGCTATTGACGGAAAGAAAAAAAATGCCAAATCCTAAAAATTCCCCCTCCCGCATACCTTTTATAGACTATGAACCGGCAGAAATAAAGGAAACTACCGGCACAAATTGGCGCATAGTATTTCGCTGCCGCATCCCAGGAACCAATAAAATGAAGCGGTTTAGGCACCGGGTTAAGAAAATGGCCAGTGCGCGGGATCGTTTGAGATATGCAAAACGTATCTGTGTAGAGATAAATAAGAAGCTGGAGCGCGGTTGGTCACCATTTGCTGAAGAAAGCAGTTATAAGGAATATAGGTTGCTTTTTTCTGCGCTGGATAAATTTCTGGCCAATTTTCAGGAAATGGAACGCCGAGGAGATCTCCGCGCGCCTTCACTAAAAGCGTACACTTCACATATAAAAATGCTTAAGCAGTATCTAGCGAACCAGGACAAAGAAAATATGCTATGCGTTGAGTTTACCAAACCCTTCGTAAGCAAATATCTGGAGCATGTATATTATGACAAAAAGCGATCACCCAGGACCGTAAACAACTATCTGGCATTCTGCCGGTATCTGGCTACGCTCATGGTAGACCGGGAATATCTGCCCATTAATACGATTACCAAAATTCAACCGCTCACTGAAGGGAAGAAAATACGGGAAATCATAGATGATGAAACCCGTGTAAAAATCTTTAATGAACTGCTGGCCACAAACCCGCGGTTTCTGGTTTGCTGTCTTACGGTTTACTATTGCTTTATAAGGCGTACAGAATTGACAAAACTGCAAGTAAAGCACGTGCAGCTGGCGCAAGCGGTAATAAATGTGCCGGCCACCATCAGTAAGAACAAAAAGGATGATATAGTAACCGTACCTAAATCGCTGATCCCCTACCTCGTTGATCATATTAAGGGCGCAAATCAAAATGATTACCTATTCAGTAACCGCCATTTGATGCCTGGGGAAACCGCGGTACAACCTAAATATATTTCTGACCAGTGGGCCAAGCTGCGCCGAAAATTGGGGTTTAAGGAAACTTACCAATTCTACAGCCTGAAAGATACCGGGATCACCAAATTATTCATGATGGGCATACCCACAATCAAAATTAGGGACCAGGCACGGCACTATGATATTACTATTACCGAGAAATATACACCGCGCAATTTTAACCGCGATGATACCATTTTTTCTGCGGGGCTGGATTTTTGAGGAAAAATGATTTTGAAAAGATGTTTAAAACGGGTGTGTTTTTGTAATTCTGTATCGGAAAAATTTTATCTACTCATTATCAAATAATTACAATGATACAAAACTTTTAAATAGATTGAAAAAACACCAAAACGATACAAAAACTTTTTGAAACAGTATAAATACACTTGAAAAACACTATTTATATTTGTTAATAAATGTTAATAAAAAAATATTTATGTTAAAGGATAGGTTAAGAAAAACATTCAGTCATGTATTATTATAAGTAATTTATAATAATTTTAACCTAAAAAAAAATAGTCCTAAAAATTTATTATTTTAGCTAAATGAAATCAATTATCACTAAAGAAGCAGTGGCCGAAGCGTTAAACATCAATTACGAGGGCGAAGACATCTTAGAAGGAAGGCGTAAAGGCTGGGGCAAGCCCAATGAACTGTCCTATCAATATTGGATAGTCAAAAACAGGGAAGAATTTATGACTATTCAATCTTGCCTGTCTGAAAAAGGTTTCAATTCCGTTACGGTTAGAAATCAGATTATAGACTGTCTTAATTATATTATGCTGCAACGTGCTTTTGGAGCCAAAAATGGAAAAATTTACCGTGTAAACACTTTGATAAATAAAGGAATAGAAATAGAGGTGCTCCCGTTAATTTTATTGTTATCCAGAAAGTTTTTGTTAAGGAAAAAAGTGTTTTTCCCGGGAATAAATACGCGCGAGATCATACAAAATGCCAGAAATCATGCCGTAGTTGATTTGGTTGTAAAACGGTGCTTTGTTTTTTCATATGACGGTATTCCATGCCGACTTCTAGACAATGACTATAATTCAAAAAAGGTTTTGATCAATGACGGTTACAATGATAAAATAATTTCAAAATTAACCGCTGTATCCGTCCTATAATAAAAAAAACCGCTGCGGTTAACAGCGGTGCAATTCACTTATAAGTAAATTTATCTATTCTTCATTACCTGCGGATTTGGTTTGCTTTTGCCGATGAGCCTTTATGGCTTCATCCAGAATATCATCTATGGTCGCATCTGATACGCCGCTTTCCATACCTTCTTTGAGTGCGCTAATAAGCTCTATTTCTTTCATAAAAACCGTTGCTAAGTATGTTAATAATGCCCTTTTAAAGAGTGTACCTCAATGATTTTTTCACTTTCATAAACCTTATAAACTATACGATGCTCTTGGTTTATGCGCCTGGACCAGAAGTCAGAAAGTTCATATTTTAAAGGTTTGGGCTTTCCTATGCCAGTATAGGGCGTGTCTTCCATAGAAGTGATTAGATCTGTGATTTTTTTCTGTATGCGTAGATCCCCTTTCTTTTTCCAGAATGACAAATCTTTTAAGGCTTTTTTGGTATAGTTTACTTCCATAGATCAGCTGTCTTGACAGCCTTTACCATGCCCTGCGACGCCTGGCGCTCGCTTTCTTTGATCTTAGCAACAAATTTCGGGTCGTAGGGGCTTTCCTGAGAAGCTTCAAAAGGGATTTTTAAGGCGTTTAGAAAAGCCTTTACCGTTTTCATCTGGTCTTTGTCCTCGCTGTGAATTTTAAGTGTTTCCATTTCCCTAATAGTTATTTATAATACAAATTTACAACATTTGTTGTTTTTGTATCGGTTTGTGTGCGTTTGTTAATTTACTATTTCAAAATCTCACGCATAACCACATCCATAAAATCTACAAGCTGTGAACTTTTACGCACTTTCACATTTACCGAAGCAGAACCTGCGATAACATTAAAATACGTGTAAGCACGGGGCCAGTAAACCCAGACGCACAGTGCAATAAAAAACGCAAAATAAGCATAGGCATAGGTTGCGGCAGATTCACTCATACTTCCGAAAAAGAATGCCACAAACAAAACCATAATTCCAATCACAACCAGGTAATGCTTTGCCGGAATGGCTTCATAAGTGACATTAACCGCATTTGTTTTCGATAAAATATAGTTTTCTTCGGTTGTGTCAATACGGTAAACGAGCCGTTTGTTTGTCAGACTGAAAATACTACGGCCTTTAATACCGTGGCTTTCCGTGCCTTCTAATGTAATTTCCTGCACAATTTTTTCGTTTGGGGTAAGTTTCATAAGTAGTTAAATTTTAGCTAAATATATAATTTTTGTATCCGTTTGTTACGGTTTGTGAATTTATTTCTATATTTACCCCGCAAAAGTTTTTCAAAGTTTTCTCAAAACTCACTATTTTTATAAATAAAGAAGCCGCCCTACGGGTGCCAAAACGAAAGTTAGGCAATTTCTTCCTTTGAAGACTTTTGCAACTCTAGTGGGGGCGGTTTTGAGTTTAATTATCTTGAATTATGCAAAAGCAAGACAACAAAACAATCAGAACAGTAAACCGCCAAATCACACCGGCACAAAGTGAACTATTGGATTTCTGCCGGCACATTGAAGCCCCAGACCTTTTAAAGAGTTTTAAATTAGTGCTCGAAAGTGCCGTTTTCAATGTCATTAATGACGACAAGGAAGCAATGTACCAGACCTATCTACTTTGTGAAACCCTTAAAAAACTGGAAAAGGAAGGCGAAGCGCCGCAACTGGCCAGAACAGCATAAACAGCAAAAACCCCCGGCCATCACACCGGGGGTTTTCTCAACTAACCAACCAATTCAAAACAATTTGGGTTTATATTTTACTCGTAAATGATTAAACGGCCTGTAGATGTTTCTGCGGGCCTTTCTTTTTCGGGTTCATCTGTAGTTATCATTTTCTTTTTACTCACGTTGTACTGCAACCCTATGCGGTTACCTCGGTTTTTTTCCACTTCAGCATAATTATTTACAAACGTATCATCCACATGATGCACCTTTAAGCGTAGGGGCGCGTCAAATATCGGCCTGGAACCGCCGCGTATGCCGCCCTTTGCATTCTGCTGAAAAATGATGATCCATATAGTATTGGGAAAATCCTTTCTAAGATCGTTAAATGCCGTGGTAGGCTCGTCCAGTTCCTGAAAGCTGTCAATAACAACAAAATCAAACTTTTCCGCATTTTCCCGTATGGTCTTTATTCCCTCCGGGGCTTCGCCGGTTGTGGCCAGTCGTTTTTGATTTTGCGGGGTAATGTTACGTTTAAATGCTGCCTGGGTATCTTTGGAGGTCAGACCGCCCTGCTCTAGATCATAATAACCGCCGTTCAGACCAATATCGAGAAAACCGTTTGCCAGCTGCGCGCACATTTCAGATTTGCCAGCGTGGGCATCACCCTGAAGCACAATGGCAAGCCGGAACCGCTGCAAGTCGCCCAGTAATTTACCCAGTTCGCCATTTAACCGGAACGTATTGGCTTCTTTCTTCACGCCATCGCTGGCCATGGTGAAACCTTCGGGCATTTTCTGGGCTATTTCTGCCGTTATTGGTGCCAAAACTGGGTTTTTTAGTCCGTTTTTGGGGTTTTGAGGGCGTTTTTTAATGGTATTCGGTTTTTGCTTATCTTTACGATCAGGTAAAGCCCTATTTGTGATGCTGGATAGCTTCGGTGAGTCCTTGTGCAAAGAAGGCTTTTTTGCTTTGGTGCTGGATCCAGATTTTTTATTATCTTTGTTATCGGAAAGCGGCTTACTGCCCTTATACGGATCGGATTTTTTATCTCCCGTTGCAGTAGGCCGTTTTTCTATTTCGGTAGCGCCATGATAATAATACATGACCTGGCTACCGTCCTGTAGCTTTTCTTGGATCAAGTCCAAAAGTTGTGGGATTTTAGTATTATGCAAAAATTGTTGTTAGTCTAAATAGAAAAAAATCTACGTTTCTCACTCCCCTGAACTGTGCCCTAAAGGCTTTGATTTTTGCGTTGAATG
>Ga0314774_1001171_pt1 | contig 17562 bp, 17 predicted proteins | sample MetaGCBIA2018_FD_204515 | JGI IMG/M metagenome (GOLD analysis project Ga0314774, IMG submission 204515) | Cryopeg brine microbial communities from Beaufort Sea near Barrow, Alaska, United States - CBIA 2018 | ecosystem: Environmental > Aquatic > Marine > Coastal | place: USA: Alaska | collected...
GAAGGGAATAGTGATAATAGAAAAAAGGTAGTAATACTTATAAAAATATACAATCGCATTGGCGGTAAAAAAGATAAGCGTTGTCCAGATGTATAGGCCTTGGTTACGGCTGCAGGTTTGAATAGTAGGTAAAAAATGGTTCTCCAGAATGAATTGTCATAATGGGTTAAATCTTTGAAGAAATGAGAAAATAAATGATGAAAAGTTACACGGATTTCAGTATTTTCCTGACCGCAATTAGAGCAGTACCGTTTTTCAACCACATGATTGCAGTTTAGGCAGTTTGTCTCTGATCGTAATTTTACTTTTGACATCAGTTTTTTTAATTCATTCAAATAAATGAAAAAATGAAGGTTTCTAAGCAGATTTGTTAGCGTCTAAATATCTTTTAAACTCTTAAAATTTATCATTTCATAGCATTTGAATGATCCATGCTGTATTTTTTTAGAAACCATTTTTCACCGCCATAAATAAATAAAATAGATACAATTGCAATGATGACAATTAAAATATCTGACGAAACTTTAATCCATAAAAACCCGCCAAGCACAACCATATCCAAAACAATGGCCGTAATCACAATAGTGGCGTTGGCGTGTATTTCTTTTCGCAAATGCTTATATACGCCATATTGAACAGCAATATCCATAACCAAATAATAAATAGCGCCCAAAGATGCGATTCTGGTTAAATCAAAGAAGATTGTCAGGGAAATAGCTATTACAATCGTGTAAACCAGCATGTGCTGTTGTATGCCACCTGGCATTCCAAAATGGCGATGCGGAATTAATTTCATATCGGTGAGCATAGCAGTCATTCTCGAAATGGCAAAAACATTGGCCAGTACACTTGAAATGGTGGCAATGATGGCGATACCAACAGTAAACCAAAGGCCATATTTTCCAAAAGCCGGTTTGGCTGCCTCAGCCAATGAATAATCTTTGGACTTAATTATTTCACCGATACTCAAATTTGCCGACACTGCAAAAGCAACCAAAAGATAAACCACTGAACAAATGATTAAGGAAATAACAATAGCCCGACCGATATTTTTATGGGGTTTTTCAACTTCTGCACCGCTATTGGTAATGGTGGTAAACCCTGCATAAGCCAAAATGGCCAATGCCAAAGCTCCTAGATAGTTGCCCACTGAATAATCTCCTGAAATATTTGAGGGTATGGCCTCATTAAAAGAAAATCCTGCAGCCCAAAGGCCGCCAATGGCAAAAATAGCGATGCCGCCAACTTTTAAAATTGCCATGATGAAAGATGATTTTTCAACCGCCTTATTTCCGGCAATATTGATTAGAAAAACTATTATTAATAAGACAACTCCCAATATGGGTACCCAGACGCTATTAGATTTAACGTCAAAAAGTTGCATGGTATAGGATCCAAAAGTACGCGCTACCAAACTCTGGTTGATGACCATTGCTAATGCCATAAGAAGTGCAGAACCTCCTGTTATTGTTATTTTGCCATATGCCTTTTTTAAGATCATTGCGATTCCTCCAGCCGACGGATATGCGTTAGATGCTTTGATGTAAGCATAAGAACTGACAGCTGAAACTACCGCCCCAACCAAGAATATGAATGGAAATAGATTTCCGGATAATTCAGCAACTTGTCCCAATAGGGCAAAAATTGCTGCACCAATCATTACTCCGGTACCCATGGATACTGCTCCAGTTAAAGAAAGACTATTTTTTTTATATTTTTTCATCATTTTAATTTTTGGAATCTTGAAGGAATTTATTCAAATCAATTAAATTAATATTTTAGTTTTAAAGATTAGGATGTTCCAATTTGTATTTGTTCAATACAGTATTAAGGGATTCGTAATAAGCGCTTAAATTTTTCAGCGTTATTTCCGGATTTTTTTCTGAAGGAATTGTTACCGGCATTTCATCTAAATATTTCAACAATTCAGGATATTTATCCTTAATGATTATGGTAATTTCCATAATTTTTGAATTTAAATCCTTTGTAATTTGATCAAAATTCACTTTTTTGTTTGTGGTTTGTTCCTCAAAAACCAATCGAGTTTCTTTTTGAAGTTTGTTTGGTTTATTAGAGTCAGCTTTACTTCCCATTTTTTTAATTGTTTATTATGAAAACTTACTTCCGGTGATTTATTTATATGTCAATAATTGGAATGCCATTTTTTTGTTAATATCAAACATTGTCAAACTCAGCATATGGCCTGTCACGCTTTATTTGTCTAATAATTGCGAAGGCGTCCTAGTGTGGTCTTGAGTGAAGAGTTCAATTTATCAACAGCACCTTTTACTGCGTTTTCATCTGAGTTCGCATTATTTGTAACCGCTATGGGCTTCAACCCTTCAAGCCGGGCTTCAATCATGCATCTAATGTCGTTAATGCCATCTTTTGAACTGTCTTCATCTGAAAGATGAATTTCCAATCGGGTTATCTGATTTTTAAATCTGTTGAGTTCTTTTGCTATTAATGCGGTTAATGAAGCAATAAGTTCTTCATTTCCGTCGATGTTTTTATCTGTATTGAATTGAATTTCCATGTGTTCTTATTTAAAATTATTTTATGCGCTTTCTATTTATCGCTTAATAGCGAAATATTGCCGCAAGCCCTGTTTCAGAAGGCATTTTTTCAGCTGGTAACACCATAACTTGGCCCCCCATTTTTAGGACCAATTCCCCAAGATCATCAAGTAAATCGTCTACTTTCGGATTCGTCAAATCTCTATTTTGAATATTGCCGGTAACTAGGTTTGTTAATTTATTTGGAATCATTCTGTCGGCTTCAATAATCAGGGTATCAACCTTTCCTGCAACAGCCGCAATGCCAATTTCCTTCATATCATCACTGCCTTTTCCACCTGCTTTTTCTTGGGCAAACTTTTCAACCAAAGCGTCAAGTTTTAATAAATATTCAGGTTCCATAATACTCCAGGCCAAATCCGCCAATTTATCTATTGAAACAGATTCCGGATTGATTTCAATTCCATTTGAAAGCAACAATGAATTTTTGCTGACCTTCTGAAAGAGATTGTGGTGATTTGGTAAGGCAGCCAGAATAAGGGGCAAGCCGGTAGGTTTTGAATAATTTTCATAAATTGATTTTGAAACCACACGAAAAAAACGTTCGGTATCATTGTCCTCTTCATCCTTTTTACCACCTTGACCATGATGCATGCTTGTGCTGTCGCCGCCGGTTCCGCCGTAGGATGCTACCGTAGAATGTTTTTCGGTCAACTCATCTCCAAGTGCTTCTGTGATGGTTTCTGGAATTTCCGATAAAAGTTCTACCTTGACAAGTGAATGGCGGTTGCCCTCAAAAAGCTGAATATCTGTAAGACCTAAACTCAATACATGATAGCGGTATGTAGATTGCAAATATTGTCGTAGCGGCTTTGTATGAAAACTGTCTGCTACCATAGCCATTTCCTTAACCGATTCTTGAAGCTTTATAACTTTAAAAATTCCGAGAGCACTAAATACAGCCAATCCTTCTAAGGTTTGATTCCAAATTTTTGTGTCATTAACAAGTGTTTCAAAAGGCTCAAGACTTTTTTTAATTTCGTTGGCCGCATATTTTTTCGATAATGAAGCCTCTAATTTCTTAATGAGGTTTTTAAAGCGTATCACATCCTGAAGTTTTTCCGGATGGCTTCTGTGAGTTGGCATATATAGTGAAATGCAAGGTGCTTGGTTTACAACAAGTAATTCTTGAACTATTTTATTGGTAAGTAATTCCATAATAGTATATTTTTATTCATGATTATTTTTGTGGATAAATTTTATCAACAAACTTTTTAAGTTGAATATTGAATTCGTAAGGATTCTCCATGTTACTTAAATGTCCTGAATGTGGAATGATCTGCAAATTGGAATCTCTAATTTTTACATTCATTGCGCGAGCTGCTTCAATTGGCGTAATTTTATCTTCTTCTCCAACCAAAATAAGCACAGGCACTTTTATACCACTTAGTTTGATGCAGGTTTCATTACGATTAGCCAAAGCGTGCAAACTATTGTAAAGCGATTGTTTGGAAGTTGTTACAATCATCGCCTTCACAGCGGCAATTTCTTCTAAATTTGTTTTAAAAGATTCAGGCGCAAATAGATTTGGAAGCAGTTCATTTGCGAGTATCTCTAGGCCATTTTCCTTGATGTTTTCAATAGTCTTCATCCGTTTTTCTATTGCTTCTGGCGAATCTGCGGTGCAATTTGTGTCGCTTAATATAAGCGCAGTAAAACGGTCTGAATGATTTTCAATCGCATTTAACGCAATGTAACCTCCCATAGATAAACCGCAAATGATGGTTTTTTCAATTTTTAATGCGTCCATAAAACTTAGCAAATCATCTACAAATAGGTCAATTGAAAAATCAATGGCTCCAAGGTCAGTATTTCCATGCCCTCGAATGTCATAGGCAATTACGCGGTAGTTATGCTTTAATGCTTCTACTTGGTTGTTCCACATGGATTTGTTTAAAGGAAAACCATGAATAAAAATGATAATTGGTGATTCTTCGGGGCCTTCATCGATGTAACTTACATTGATGTCATTCACTTTTAACTTGAGATTGTTACCAGTCTGTCTCATTGGATGCTAATTTTTATCTTAATTTTTGTCAGTAGTTTGAAGGACGAAGGCTGAAGAAGGGAGATCGAAATTAAATTCAACCATAAAACTCCGTCTAGCATCTTCTGTCTCCCTTCTTTCATCTTCGTTTATATTTAACCTGCCGCAGTATCTGAGGTCTGATTCATCAAGTAATTTTCAACACCCATCTGATCCATCTGTGTATTTTGTATTTCTGCCCAGTCTGCATGACCTTCTTCCATGCCCAATATTTTGGTTAATAAATCGGCAGTAATTTGATCGCCAACTTCACGGGCAAGTTTAATGGCGTCATTATAGGCGCGAATTGCATCAAGTTCATCTTCGCTGTCGTTATTAATGATTTCCGGAACTGTTTTGCCGATTTTTATGGAATTAAGTTTGGACACGGTTGGAACACCATCCAAAAAAATAATTCGTTCAATAAGCCACTCGGCATGATGCATTTCATCCATTGCTTGTGCGCGTATTGCACTATGTAGTTTACCGTAACCCCAGCTTTCGCACATTTCAGAATGTACCATATATTGATTTATAGCAGTTAGTTCATCAGCCAATAGCGAATTTAATACGGTAATTAATTTTGCGTTTCCTTTCATTTTTACTCTATTTTAATTTATTAATATTTTGATGCGTAAAGTTCGGAATTTTGATAAAGAAAAATGTTACAAAACTTTTGAAAATAGTTACATCATTCACACATTTAAAGGCCAAAAATGAAACCAAATGGCTTTGATTAAAATGAGAATTATCCCAAATTTCTCATTCACAAAATCAGGATTTTAGCATGATGTAATGAGTAATAGTGTCACATTAATTGGTCTGCATAATAAAAATTTGCTGGAAATCCACCCGTATGCCAAAAGAGGACAGTTGCATTTGATGAGATTTTCTCTTTCTTTAAATAATCCGTCATCGCATAAAAAGCGCGAGCTGTATAAACCGGATCCAAAAGAATCCCTTCACTTTTTGCCAATTCTTTTATGGCCACTTTTTCATTTTCGGTAATGACGCCGTAACCTGCTTCATTATAATCGTTATTGATTTTCACATCCGCCAAACGGTACTCTTTTTTAATTTTTAGCAATTGTTTTCCTTCATTAACAATATAAAAAACCATTTCTTCCAGGCTCATTCCTTGCGTTTCGCTTTTGTCAATTCCAATGGGAACCAAATTCATTTTTAAATTGTATAAATCATTTCCCAATGTCAATCCGGCTTGTGTTCCACCAGAACTGGAAGCAAAAAACAAATAGTCAATTTTAAGGTTTTGGGCAATGAGTTGCGCTTTTAATTCTTTCATGGCATTCACAAATCCGAGCGCTCCGGTAAGATTGGATCCTCCATAGGGAATTACAAAAGGTTTTTTTCCTTCCAATTCCAGTTGATGTTTTAAACTGTCAATATTTTCTCCTTTTCTGTTTTCTCCCGTAAAATGAATTTGGGCGCCCAATAAATGAGAAAGCAATAAATTACCATTATATTTTTGAGGAGCTGTTCCGCCAAGTAGCAAATGACATTTCAGATTGGCAATAGCACAAGCGGCCGCTGTTTGTCTGCAATGGTTGGATTGTTGTGCACCCGCCGTAATTATCGTGTCGCATCCATTATCCAAAGCTTCCTGAATTAAATATTCAAGTTTTCTGGTTTTATTTCCGCCGGAAGCGAGTCCGGTTTGGTCATCTCTTTTAATGAAAATATGGTAAGGGGAATATTTTTCCGAAAGGTTTTTTAGCTGATGCAACGGCGTGGGCAAAAAACCCAAATCAAATTTTTTGTTGAGAATCATATCTATATTTTTTCAGTTTCTTCTCCAATAACTCATAGTATTTTTCAGTGGCTTCTTCCCTCGGATTTTTATCCTAAAAATTAGTTTTCATAAAACCGTAACCTATTTTTCATGGTAATCATTTCATTTTCCAGGTCATCTATTTTTTGCAATAAATTAAAAACAATATCAATTCCTTCAATATTGAGGTCCAAATCACGGTGTATTCTTATTATTTTTTCAATGTCATTTATTTTATCCTGATGAACATAATGTGATTGCTCAATGGTTGTGATTTGAATCAGGCCAATCTCGTTTAAATTGCTGAAGAATGACATCTCAACTTGGTAAAGTTTACATAATTTATGAATTGGTATGAAGTTTTCTTTGCTCATGATGGTCTTAATTTAGCAAGTTCCGTAAACAATTGTTTTTCCTTTTCAGTCAGGTTTTTAGGCATTTTTATTTGATACGTAATGTATAAATCGCCATACGACCCTTCTTTTTTATAAACGGGAAATCCTTTTCCTTTCAGTTTTACTTTGGTGCCATTTTGTGTTTCTGGCGCTATTTTTAACTTTACTTTTCCGTCAAAAGTATCTATGGTGATTTCTCCGCCCAATATTGCTTTGTAAAAGTCCAGGTCAACCGTTGTGTGTAAATTGTCTCCATCCAATTTGAATTTGGTGTTGTTTTCGATGGAAAATGTGATGTTCAAATCACCTTTCGGACCGCCATTTACGCCTTCGCCGCCGTGCCCTTTAATTTTAATGACCTGCCCATTTTTAACACCTGCAGGAATGGTTAGCCGAATATTTTTTCCGTTAATGGTGAGTGTGCGTTTATCCGTTTTATATACATCTCTTAAGTTGAGGTGTAATTCAGCATTTAGATCCTGACCCCTAAATTTTACGCCGCCACCGGTTCTTCCCCTTGATGATGCACGTCCGCCAAACATAGATTCAAAAAAGTCTGAATAATCCCCGCCGCCAAAATCGCCAAACGGACTTTGTTGTCCGCCACCTTGGTATTGTCGTTGCTGTTGGTTTGCTTTTTGAAATTCAGCGGCATGCTGCCAATCTTTTCCATGCGCATCATATTTTTTTCGATTCTCGGGATTGCTCAAAACTTCATTGGCTTCATTAATTTCTTTGAATTTCCGCTCCGCTTCCTTGTCGGAAGGATTTAAATCCGGGTGATATTTTCTGGCCAATTTTCGATAGGCTTTTTTAATATCAGCTGCAGAAGCACTTTTAGCAATACCCAATATTTTATAATAATCTATAAATGCCATTTTTTTTGTTTGTGGAAATCTATCTAAATTTACGAAAAATATGTTTAACTGTTTATTTGTTTATACGTTTAACATATAATATTTAACTTTTTAACTTTCAACTATAAATTAACTGCCGAATTGTCACCTAAAATATTTGGCGTGATATTCGTTTAAGAAAATACTATGAGTAAAACAAACGTATCGTATAAATGGGCCTTCAATGAATTTATTTGGCCGAGAAAGAAAATTATATTTATTGGAATTATATTAATCATTGCCAAAAGTTTGGCCGGATTGGTGTTGCCTTATGCCAGTAAAAATTTGATTGATGATGTAATCCCGTCAAAGGATATGCACGCATTGACAATTTTATTGATTGTGGTTTCTTTTTCTATTTTAATTCAGGCATTGACTTCCTTTGAACTAACGCGTTTGTTAAGTGTGGAAGCCCAGCATTTAATCTCGGTTTTAAGAGCAAAAGTTCAAAAGAAATTGCTAACGCTGCCTATCAGTTTTTTCGACAACAATAAATCCGGAGCATTGGTTTCTCGCGTTATGAACGATGTTGAAGGCGTACGTAATTTGGTGGGCACAGGTTTGGTACAGTTGGTTGGTGGAACAATAACTGCAATTATTTCATTGGTGATTTTAATTAATATTAATGCTTTAATGACTGTTTTTGTGTTGGTGCCTGTTGCCATTTTTGCGATTGTGGCATTGAAAGCGTTTGGATATATCCGTCCGATTTTTAGGGATCGCGGAAAAATTAGTGCAGAAGTTACGGGAAGATTGACTGAGACCTTAAATGGAGTTCGGGTAATTAAAGGTTTTAATGCTGAAGACCAGGAGAATAAAACTTTTGAAGAAGGCGTTGAGCGTTTGTTTTTGAATGTAAAAAAGAGTTTGACTGCCACAGCTTTAATTACAAGTTCTTCTACTTTTTTATTGGGATTGGCTTCCGCAGCAATTATGGGAATTGGCGGTTATTTTATTATGAATAACACCATGACCATTGGTGAGTTTGTGTCGTTTACGCTGTTTCTGGGCTTTATGATTGCACCAATTGTTCAGATGAGTAATATTGGAAGTCAGTTAACGGAAGCGATGGCGGGACTTGACCGTACCCAGGAATTAATGAATATGACCGAAGAGGACAATCCGGAAATTAGAAAAATTGTGTTGGATGAGGTTGTTGGAAATATTGTGTTTGAAGATGTTTCTTTCAGCTATGAAAAAAGCAAAGAAGTGTTGCCTCACATTTCGTTTAAAGCACCTTCAGGAAGCGTAACGGCTTTGGTAGGGTCATCAGGTTCAGGAAAAACAACGATTGCAGGATTGGCAGCGTCCTTTTTAAACCCTTCTAAAGGAAAAGTTACTGTAGACGGCATTGATTTGTCGACCGTAAATTTGAGCAGTTTCAGAAGCCATTTGGGCGTAGTGCTTCAGGATGACTTTTTATATGAAGGCACCATTCGAGAAAATATTTTATTTCCACGACCAAATGCTACGGAAGCGGAATTGCTGGAAGCTGTAAAAGGCGCTTATGTAAATGAATTTACCAATCGGTTTGAAGATGGTCTGGATACCGTAATTGGCGAACGAGGCGTTAAATTATCAGGCGGCCAGCGTCAGCGAATTACCATTGCAAGAGCGTTGCTGGCAAATCCTAAAATTATTATTTTGGATGAAGCCACCTCTAATTTAGATACAGAAAGTGAATCCTTTATTCAAAAGAGTTTGCATATTTTAATGAAAGACAGAACCACTTTTGTGATTGCGCACAGGTTAAGCACCATTCAAAAAGCAGATCAGATTTTGGTGATTGAAAACGGAAATATTGTTGAGCGGGGAAGACACGAAGAACTCATCGCCAAACAAGGCCGGTATTACGATTTGTATACCTACCAAAGCAGGATTTAAATTGTTTAATTTTTACAACTATATAAAAAGTAAAAAAGCTTTTTTAATATGTAATAATACTTTAGGAACTATAGTTTTTCAAAAACTCCGAAAATGATTTAGGTTGTAATTTTCTGGATTTATAATGTGCTACGTATGTTTTGTAATTTTTATAAGCTGATTCTTGAATAGAGATGGATTTTTTTATGTCACTTTGGGTGCTACATTTCATTAAAATAAAATTGTTATTATGGTTAATAAGTTCTTAATTTTCTAAGTTAATAAAAATATATTAAAAATCAAAGAGGCAGACCAATTATTATTGTAATTCAACCGTTGATATTAAAAAGATAACTATTTGTTAACATAGTCTATACCTTTTTTTGTTAGGTTGTTTCTCTTTTTAGATCTGATTTCAAGATCTTCATAAATAAGTTTCTTAACAATGTGAATGAATTAAATGCTAGTGGTAAATTAAATTTTTTTCAGCAACTTTGCGCTTTCCATAATTAGTAAATGACCAATAAAAATCTTTCAATAAAAAATGATAGTGAGCAAGAGCAGCTATTACTAAAAGCTAAAATTAATCTTTTGCAGCAGGAGTTGAATGACATTGCGCAAAAAATAACTGCTTTTGAAGCCATTTTGCGTTCGCATTTGACCAATGAAATTATTGAGGAACAAGAGTTAACCGTACTTTACAAAAAAGTGCAACTAGCAAAAAAGGAAAAATGTCATGCACAAAAAAAGAAAGGGGGAAATTTTAAGGAAGTTGAAGGGTTAAAAGTCATTGCCAAAAACAGTACAAAAAACAATAGCGAAGCCGATCAAAAAGAAAAGAAACGATTGTACAGGGAAGCGATGCTTTTTGTGCATCCCGATAAGTTTTCGATACACGACGAAAAAATTGACCTTGCAACTGAAGTGACCACCAAACTTATAGAGATTTACCAAAGCGGTAATTTAGATGAGCTTCAAATTTTCCATACACACATTTTTAGCGGAAATGCGATGATGCAGTTCCTGTTAAATTCAGAAAAAAATCCAAATACCAAGGAAGATTCCTATATGCAAAATGAACTCATAAAATTGGAAAAACAGCTACAAGCCGCCAAAACCAAACATACATACAAAGTGTTAACGGAATATGAGAATCCGCTGACGTTTATTGAGGAACTGCAGGAATATTACAACGACCGAATTTTCAAACTAAAAAAACGGACGAGAAAAGCGAATAAGTTTGATTTGTAGCGAGTTAGGTTAGATAATTTGTGGCTTTGAAACCAAATATTTTTTAACATTCTAAACGATAAAGCAGCAATTCCTCTTCATCATTTGGGATATTTACAGTTTTGATGAATGTAAGTCCGAGTTTTTTAATCAGTTTTTGTGAGGCTATATTTTCCTTGGTAGTTATGGCGCTAATTAACTTTATGTTAAACTCATTGATGCCAACTTCTTTAAGCTTTGTGGCGCTTTCAAAACCATAGCCCATATTCTCATAAGCCGGCAACAAAGCAAAACCAATATCAATGCCATCCAAACCTTCCCGGTCATACAATCCGCAAGTGCCTATTTTAATGTTGTCCAATTTTCTGATGAGGGTATAATTTCCATATCCAAGTTTTTTCAATTGAGGTGTCATTTTATGTTGAATATACGCTTTTGCATCTTCAACAGATTTCACATTTCTGTCTCCAACATTTGCAAGCCATTTCGGCGTATTTACCAATTCAAAAATGAATTCTGCATCATCCTCCAAAGTTGGTTGTAAGATTAATCTTTCAGTTTCAAAGTGTTTGTAGATCGTCATTTTTTATTGTCCAAGAGGTAATGAAAAATGAAATGTACAGCCATTTACTTCATTGATTTCAGCCCAAATCTTTCCACCGTGCATTTCTACAAATTCCTTGCAAAGCAACAAGCCTAATCCGGTTCCTGTCTCCCTATTTGTGCCCAATGTTGAGTAGTTATAGTCTATCCGAAACAATTTATCGATATTTCCTTTTTTTATCCCAACGCCATTATCGGTTACAATAACAATCAATTCTTTCTCTTTTTGGTCGGTACTAATTATAATTTCTCCACCGGGATTGGTGTATTTTATCGCATTCGATATCAGGTTTCTTAAAATGGTTTTTACCATAGCCTTGTCCGCTACAACATAAATATTGTTGGGTATTTTTTTTGAAATAAATATGGATTTTTGCTGGGCTGAATCATTCGATAATTCCACAACTTCATTTATTGCGGCGGAAAATTCAAAAGGCACCGGATTAAATTTTATTTTTCCTGTTTGTGTTCGTGACCATTCCAACAAATTTGTAAGTAAATTCATTGCCCGATGCGATGAATAATTAATTATTTTGGCATATTTTTCAATATCGTGATAGTTCTTTTTGTTAATCCGATTAATAAGAATTTCGCTAAATCCCAGAATACTATTAAATGGACTCCTTAAGTCATGCCCAATGATAGAGAAAAAACGGTCTTTGGTGGCATTGGCTTCCATCAAACGGGCTTTGCTTTCTTTTAAATCTTTTTCTGCTTTTTTACGCTCAGAAATATCACGAACGTTCAGCACCACAGATTTAATTAACGGATTCTTAATTTGATTGGTGCCAAATGCTTCCAGATATACCCAACCGCCATTTTTATGTCGATGTCTGTATTGTGAACCTCCATTTGCCGTATTTTCTAAAATATCAGTGAGTCCTGCTACCGTTTTTTCCTGATCTTCCGGGTGAACCATTTTCTCTATTACAGAAATATTAATTAATTCTTCTGGCTTATAACCTAAAATCCGCTCACATGATTCACTTACATAATGCTGAATTCCATTGGAATTCAAAAGCACAATCATATCAAATGAATTCTTAATGAGTTGTTTGAATTTTTCTTCATCCCTCTTTGTGAATTCTTCTATTTGCTTTTCTAATTCCTGATATGTGGGGTTTGTATTCATTTTTTAATTGTTGATAAGGGTTTAGCGCATAAAAAGTTGCGGGTTTGAAACGGAAATTTTCAGATGATTAAATTTAGTGTTTTTTTCTGTTTTAAATACGATATCTGTTGGATTTATCAATTTTTTTAATTACTGTTAATTCTTTTTCTTATGAAAGCATACTCATTATAATTGAGCCTATTACGGCAAGTGAATTTCCAGCCATATGAACAATTATTGCAAATGCATTATTATCATGTTTCTCTTGGTAATAACCTGCTATTAAGCCAAGTGTTGTCGTGAAAATAACTACTCTTATCAAAAAAATAACGCCAACGCCTGTTCTGATTAAAAGCAAATGAGCCAGTCCAAATGCTAAGGCACTCATAATTACAGAGACGCTAATTTTTCGTTTTAAAATTGTTATTCCAATGTTTTTCAAAGGATTTAAGATATTCAATAGAAATCCTCGAAATAATAACTCTTCGGCGATACTTGCATAAATAAATACAAAAACAAACACCTGCATTGGAGTCATTTTAGCTAATAAAGGGTGCGGTTCTATGGTTCCGCCTAATATTTTCGTTATAATATTAATTGAAACAAAAATTACAATAGTTGCTAAAACAGCAAATAATATGGGTTTTAATATTTGATTGAATTTTGGTAATGAAATACTGTAATTTACGTTGTTTTTAAAAACAAAGATTGCAATAATGGACAGTAATAACATAGTTGTATATGATCCGAAAGAATCTTTAATAAAGTCAACATTAAACTGGAATTTTTTGCCTACAATAAATGCTGTTAAATAAATTACAACTGTTATGATAAGGCCATAAATAACGCTTTCTTTTTTTTTCATTTTTGATAAATTATACTTTTTTTATTTTCGGATAACTGTTTCGTATAACGAAAGTTGTGGGTTTGAAACCTTAATTTTTTCGATGTTTATATTCAATGTTTTTATGTTTTAGAAACATTCTATATTGTGCGATTTATCAATTTTTTATCATTGTTAAGCAAAATTATTTTGTTCTGTCTTTCTTGCATCAGTTATAATTTCAGCAGGATATTTATATAATTCCAGAATTTTAATTGCATTTCTGGTCTTTAATTTTCCTGATTTTAATATGTGGTCAAAATACAATTCCTCATTTTCAATATTTTCACTGAAATGATGCAACTCATAATTTTCTTTTTCAAGTAATTCAGTCAATTCAATATCGTGGGTTGAAACCAATACAATATGATTTTCTTTGTTGAGAAATGATAAAATGGCTTTTCCTCCAGAAACACGCTCAATGGTATTTGTTCCTTTAAAAATTTCATCAAGTATAAATAAACAAGGCTTTTTATCTTTTGAAGCTTCAATGAGTTCCTTAATGGTCAAAACTTCTTTTAAGTAATAGCTTGTATCATCAAGTAAGTCATCAGTGATTCTGATAGAAGAATAAACTTTTAGAAAAGGAGCCGCATATTCTTTTGCAAAGCAAGTATTTAAAGTTTGGGCTAAAATAGAATTTATGGCAATCGTTCTGATAAAAGTCGTTTTTCCAGACATATTTGAGCCTGTTAATAACAAGCTTTTTCCATCAAGTTTTAAATCGTTTGCGATACAATTTTCAATGAGCGGATGCGTGATTTCTTTTGTAAAAATTTGTTTCTCTACCGTAAAATGAGGTTCGCAATTTTCTAAATGATCAGATCTTAGGGAAGCAACAGATATGGCTGAATCAATTTCTCCAATAAACTGAAATAGTTTATCAATGTTATCTTTTTCCTTTGTGATAGAATCAATAAAGCTATAGAAGATAATATATTCAACCATAAATTGAATTTTTATCAGTTCAATTAAAAACCAAAAAGGCAGGGCATATTCATTTATGAGTACATTTTCAAATCCAATAAACTCAGTTTTAGTCTGAATGGTACTTACTTTTTTTATAAAAGATAAATCCGAAAAATGCAGTTTAATTTCTTCAAATTGCGAAAGTTCTTTACCTACTTTCAAAGCTTTAGATAATTGACTTACAGCGCTGATATAATAAGTTACATTCTCTTTATTTTTATAATGAAAAACTGTATTGATGAAAAAAACAGGAAGTAAAAAAAGCGAAAATATTGGATTGAAAAAAGTTAGAATTACTAAAATAACGGAACCTAAAGAAGAGGCATAAATAAATTTTAAATACTTAGGTTTCTCAATTGGCTTATCATTTATAAGTTTCTCCAAATCATAAGCGTTTACAGAATTTATTTTTGATAAAATTATTTGACTTTTAAGCCTTAATATTTCATTGTTTAAAAACAGTTTGCTTAATAAATCAAACTTTTTTAATTTTTCAACGGTGCCAATTGTTCTTATTTTAAAATAAAGATATTGTTGCCCAATTTTTGAAGAAGTTCGGTCAATAAATTTGAAAATTTCATCAATATCTAAATCTACACTTGTTCTTTCAGAAATTAGGTGATATGATTTATTTTTATGGATATTGTTCTCAAAGTATTGTTTGATGACATAAAAATTAAAATATTCTTTTTCTTTCTGTTTTCCCCAGTTTTTCAGAAGATATACTTGTAATTTTTTTAATCTTTTCTTTTTGGAATAATTGTTAATTAATAAAACTAAAACCAAAATAAAAATTATTCCTAAAATCCAATTCATAGTTTTTATGCTTTTTCTCTAATTTTGGTTAACTAGTTATATAATTATACCAGAATAAAACACTTGTATAAAGTGATTTCATCCCAATAAACAACCATTTTTATGTAAATACCAATGCAATTTTTTTAGTACTGGATCAAATATAGGAAAAAATAAAGCATGATAACGGGGGAAGTTTTTTCGGCCTGTCAAATTACTGGCTGAACGTTTGTTGGTTTGTAGGAGTTCCAATTTCAGTGTAAAATACTTACAGCCAATGGGTATAAAATTAGAGTTCCAAGATTTATGATAAACCCAATATGATCCAATTAACGGCAGCCTCCATTGTTGAGAATGGTTTAATTTTTAATTCACTTTCTTGATTTTCACCTAAAAACGGAAAAACCATTGTTTCTGGATTGTCTGAAATTACGGCTAGTTTTATTTTTTTAATGTAATCCTCTTTTTTCAGATAGGTTATCAGGGTTTTAAAACTTTCCATATCCATGATCAACTCACAGCCGCTTAAATTATTAATTACGCCCTTAATTTTTTTATCAATTAGCTTGTTTTGATTTAGATATTCCCAGGAATCAATAATATCATTGACATTAACTTGTCCAATAAAATTTCTAATTAATATAGATTCTGGATACAAATCATGTTTTATATATACGATACTCATAATAGGGATGTTATTTTCTAAATATTCAAAATTAGCTGAACTAAATTCCAAACAATTTGTTTCAAGCATTCAAAAAATAAAATTTATATTAATGCCAATGCAATTTTTTAATAGTATATAAATATAGTGAAAATAAAGCATTAAAGGGAAGTTTTAATTAGGATTTTTGGAGCCAAAATCCCTGTTTTATATAGGACGTTTTTCGGCCAATTTTTAGCCCGAGTGTTATAGTGACTATAACACTCACTAACACTATGTATGGAGTATGTACGGAGTATCCTCCCTTTTGCCTCCCATGAGCCCCTATTGTGACTGGTGTTGTGACCCGTCCTAAAATAACTATACAGGTTATTAAATAAATCCTGTTATAGCTATACAAATATAATTTTTGATCTTAATTTCTATCTCTTGTTGTTATAAAATTTAGCGATCATTTAAACACAAGATGGGTTGTCTTTACAATTATTGGATGGTATGACAGGCTACCTTATTGAAGGTCGCGTTCGGTATCCAGAATGTCTTTTACGGCTGCCTGGTAATTTTTAATGCTTCCCGCTTTTTTAATTTTTTTTAATGCTTTGTGTGGATTTGAAAAAAGCACAGAAAAGTATTCCCACAAATGGTACATTTTTTGTAAAAGATGCGATGACCCGGATAATGATTCACTGTAGTTTTGAAAAAGCGTGTCGTGAAACTCCTTAAAAAGTTCAAGTTTATTTGCAGGGTATTGTGTGGTGTTGCTTTTGATCATACTCGGCAAAAAAGGATCTGATATAAGTCCTCTGCCAATCATCCAATGGTCTATGGATGGAAAGCGTTCCTGCATTTCGTGAAATTTTGCCACGGAAGTAATGTCGCCGTTGTAATATAGTTTTAGGTTTGTATGGTTGATACATTCCTGAAAAGCATCTAAATGCACGCCGCCTTTATACAATTGTTTCCCAATACGTGCGTGTATGGCTACATTTTTAATGGGATATTTTTCCAAAATTGGTAAAACCTGTAAAATTTCTTCCGTATTTTCGTAACCCAAACGCATTTTCATAGAGACAATAATATTGGATTCGTTGTGTACTTTTTTAAGAATATTGTCAATTCTTTCCGGATCACTTATGAGTCCGGAACCCATTCCGCATTTTGTGACCATCGGATATGGACATCCTAAATTCCAGTTTAATTCTTTATAGCCAAGTTGCTGTACGTATTTTGCCACAAATAGAAACTCCTCCGCATCGTTGGTGATTATTTGAGGAATCACCTCCAAACCCACATTATTTTCAGGCAGCAGGTCGCGTTCATAAGATGCTTTAATTGACAAATTTCCGTTTAACCGAATATAGGGCGCATAAAAGGTGTCAATTCCTCCAAATATGTTGTTAAAGGCATTTCTAAATCTAAAATCGGTAAATCCTCGTAAAGGAGAAGAGAGTAATGTAAAATTCATATGATTTGAGTTGTGCAAATATAAGACTTTATGATTTTAGATTTATAAATTGTGATTTCAGATTTTTTTAACTTTATCCATTAAACTTTTTTTTAACCTCTATAAATTTGTAATGTGATTAATTTCAATTATTCAGGGTGATTCATATCATTGTGTATTGTAATATTCAGGAATTTATTTTGACTGAAATCATTGCAATATATTTCTAATTCAAAGTACTTTGCAAAAAAGAAAACGATGCTTATAGCCAGTTTTTCAATCTTGTTTTTATTGTTGATCGTTTATTTGTCGATGATT
>Ga0314774_1001173_pt1 | contig 17545 bp, 19 predicted proteins | sample MetaGCBIA2018_FD_204515 | JGI IMG/M metagenome (GOLD analysis project Ga0314774, IMG submission 204515) | Cryopeg brine microbial communities from Beaufort Sea near Barrow, Alaska, United States - CBIA 2018 | ecosystem: Environmental > Aquatic > Marine > Coastal | place: USA: Alaska | collected...
AAATACCTCCAGAACTACCTAAATGAGTTCTGTTACAAACTGAACCGTAGGTACTTCGGGGACAGGCTCTTCGACCGGCTTGTCGTGGCCGTCACACATCAGTACTGGTGCAATAGCGTTTAATCAAAAGATTAATTATTATTTCAGGTTTCGAAAAAAAAGGGCTGGCTGTTTGGCTTTTACAATATAAAGAATAGAGTAAAAATCTCCATTCTCAATGAAATTCTGCCAATTTTTGGAGCACAGCTTCTTTATAACTTCGACTTATGGGAATGGAATTGCCATTAACCACAATTTGTTCGTGCGTATATGATTCAATTTGAGCAAGGGAAACGATAAATGAACGATGCGTCCTAATAAACTTTTCCGGAGATAATTTTTCTTCAAGAGTGCTTATTTTTTCCCTTAAGGTGTACATCTTATTGGTACTGTAAACTTTAATATAATCGCTAAGACTTTCCACATACAAAATATCTTCAAAACTTATTTTGACCATTTGTCTATCCATTTTCATAAAGATGAATTCAGATTCAGGTTCCGGTTTTGCGGGACTTTGCGCCGTACTTTGATATAAATTGAGATAGGTTTCCACTGCTTTCAAAAGTCGGGCGAAAGAAATTGGTTTAAGCAAATAATCCACCGCTTGCAGATTAAAACCTTCAACGGCATACTCGCGGTAAGCGGTTGTAAAAATAATTTTGGTCTGTGGGTTTATCGCTTTCGCGAAAGCGATCCCCGTTATTCCCGGCATATTGATATCAAGAAAAATCAGGTCAATGCGGTGATTGCTCAGGTGATTAAAAGCCTCGGTAGCATTTGCACAGGTCTGCACAAGGTTGAGCCTGTCAATCCTAGCGATGTGATTGCTCAGGATCTCAAGCGCTACGGGTTCATCATCTACAGCCAGGCAATTTATTTTATGAGCCATATTGAATAGGTAAGGTTAATGTGATTTCATAGAATTCAGATTCGTTTTTAATATCCAATTGATAGTCGTTTTTATAAAGAAGGTCAAGTCTTTTTTGCAAATTGACCAGCCCGATTCCGCTTTGTTGAGGTTTGTTTAAGAATTCATTTTCATTAGCAATATGGTCGATTTTAGAGTTTTTAAGCCGAAAATAGATGTGTTTTTGGGTGATTTTCAGGCTTATTTGAACCGTTATTTCACCATTGTTCCGTTTGCCGTGTTTAAAACTGTTTTCAATAAATGGAAGTAGAATCATAGGCGCAATCTCTATTTCTTCTGGAATAGGATCACATTTAAAATCAACATGCAGGTTATCTTTAAAACGCATTTGCTCTAAGGCAATATAGTCCTGAATATGTTCTATTTCCTGCTTTAACGGTACTTTTGATTTTTGCGTTTGGTATAAAATATAGTCCAATAAATTGGAAAGTTTTAAAATCAATTCTGGTGTTTCATCACTTTTTTTAAGGGCAAAACCATATAAGGTATTGAGCGTATTGAACAAAAAATGAGGATGAATCTGCATTTTTAAATATAACAATTCCTGTTTTTTAAGCTGTAATTCACCGGCCAAAATTTCGTTTTTCAGAATTTCATTAGCAGTACTCGTTCTATAATTTTGCTTTAGCAAACGGAAGGCGCATGCTAAAATAACCACCAGATAAATCGTAACATTTATAAAAAGCAAACTTTTTTTTATGGGAAATCCAGTACCGATAGCCATCGATGAACTTAAAACAAGACCATAAAATGCTGAATAAATTATAAAACTAGAAGAAATAACCAATGTGTAAAAAGAATACAATGCAAAAACATTATACTTTTTAAGCAATAAATATTTCGGAATCAAATAATACACAAAAGTATAAGTCGTGACAATTGTAACCGGCAACAAAAAAGCCGAAAATGAAAATACGGTTTTAAAAGTCGTATTTTCTAGCCCGAAGAAAAACGTAAAGAACAGCATAACTGCGATCCAGAATAAACTGTGCAATGCAAATTTCTCAACCAAATATTTTATAATTCCTGACCTTTTCATTCTATTGATAAAGATGGAATTTACAAGTTGGAATCAAAAATTTTTGCGATAAATAACCGGTTTTCACACTGAAATCACCCGATTTTACGCTCAAAGGGGCAATAATGTAAAATAGGGCACAAAAAACGCGATTGGTCGCAAAAACCCAAAAAGGTACTACTGACCTTTTAATTTTGATAAAAATAATCTTAAAAATAATAATTATGTTACTATCTATTTTTATTGCAGTTCAAAGTTCAGGGTTTTTTGGTGTATTGGGTGATCGCATTCAGGAAGGGGGCACTTTTGCGATGAGCCTTATTGTGATTTGTTTTTTGATCATGCTTTTTCTAATTGTACGGGCTTTTTTGAAACTAAAAGCTCCGAGTGTCGTTTTTGATAAAGCGCTTAAGCTTATTAATCAGATCGCTCTTATAGCGATCGTGGTAGGGTTATTCAACCAGTGGCTAGGACTTATTCAGGTTTTTGATGCTTTTGAATCGCTCAATGATGTAGAACCAGAAGCGTTTGCCAGCGGTCTCAAAATTACGTTGCTTTCCCCTATTTTTGGCGGTTTTGTGTTCCTTATTGGGAGGATTATGACTTTTGTGCTGACTTGGATCAGAAATGAAGGACAGGAAAGTCTGAACCTTAAATCAGAGTCATAATCCGTAAAACTATTTTAATCGAAAACCAGAACTATGAAAAATATTATTTTGTTCCTGTGCTTTACAGCTATACTTCAAGCCCAAGATTTCAATGAGCCTAAATTGGACAGTCTTCTGGATATACTAGCAGAAAACGACAAAGTTATGGGCGGTCTTTCGATAATGCATGACGGGAAAGAAGTATATCAAAAATCGGTTGGGTTTTCAGATGTTTCAGAAAAATCCACTGTTGATTCGAAAACGAAATACCGTATGGGTTCTATAACAAAAACCTACACCGCAACGCTCCTCATGCAATTTGTAGATGAGGGAAAATTAAGCGTGACCGATACCTTAAGCATGTATTTTCCCGAAGTGCAAAACGCACAAAAATCAAGATAGATGATATGTTAAGGCATCGCAGTGGGATTTTTAATATTACCGAGGCATCAGATTTTGGGGATTGGGTGACAGAGCCACGAACGCGCGAGGAGCTTTTAGCACTCCTAAAAAAGAACAATGCAGCTTTTGAACCCAAAGAAAAAACCGGATATTCAAATACAAACTATATCATTCTTTCTTACATCTTGGAAGATATAGCCAAGAAACCGTTCAGTCAGCTTTTAAAGGATAGAATTATTACCCCTGTAGCTTTGAAACGTACCGAATATGGCCATGAAATTAAACCTGAAAATAATGAAGCTGTTCCCTATTATCGAGAAAATGGAACTTGGAATCAGATAGAACCATTGACTGATATGCAAAACACTATGGGAGCTGGTAGTTTGGTCTCAACTCCTACAGAAGTCACTCTATTTTACAATGCGTTGTTCACGGGAAAATTAGTTTCAGAAAAGAGTTTGCAGAAAATGACCGATGTCTCCACCGGTATGGGGTATGGTATGGACAGTGGCGTTTTTAATGAGAGAAAAGGTTTTGGGCACGACGGTAGTATTGATGGTTTTCAATCTTTTGCGCTCTATATGCCTTCAGAAAAGGTGGCAATAGCTATTTCATCAAATGCGTATAATATTCCTTTTTTCTATGTTCTGCAAAGTGTGGTTTCGATTTACTTTGGCGAACCCTATGAAATGCCTCAATTTAAACCGCTTAAGCCCTTTTTGAAACTGGAATCTAAAGAACTTGAACCATTCTTGGGAACATATAGCGATCCGGATTTTCCATTGGATGTAAAGATTTTCAATGACGGGAATAAACTTATGGTACAAGCTACCGACCAAAATGCATTTGAAGTTAATCCCATAGAAGAAAATATATTCAAATCTTTTGAAGAAATGATAACATTGGATTTTAATGTAGAAAAAAACCAAATGCAATTGGAACAACTTGGGCAGCCTACTGTAATCCTTACCAGAGAAAACTGAATCTAAAAAGCTCTATAATGAGTGATTTTCGCCTAATTTATCAATAAAAATCCTTATTATCTCTTTACAAATTCAACTTGATTATGAAAAGCAATAAACCTCACCGGTTTTTAAAACGGGTGAGGTTTTTTACTTCAAAATTCTCAATTTCCTTCCCGATCCATTTCCCATTTTAAAATCCCGGCGCGAATAAGAAGTACAACTCCGCTCAAAGCCAGGCCAATACCAACAGTACCGCCAATGACCCAATAATACCAAACACTTCCCTCATGTTTCCAAAAACCGGACTCCATGGCAAGACTTAGTCCAGAGCCAAATAACAATGCTCCAAAAAAGCCGTTAAACCACCATTTTCTACGTTTGGAACCTGCCATTTTATCTCCCTATCATTTTTCGAAGTAAGGCGGCGCTGGTGCTTTTGCCATACAGTTTTTGATCAGGATCCATAATGTGTGTTTCAGTAAGATCTCCTATATAAACCGCTTCAAAACCTATATCTTCAATGAGCTGGCGAGTTACCTCTTGCGCTTTGCTGCTTTGCGCTGCAAACGGAATGGCCAGTTTGTCACCATCGCCAAAAGCACGGTCTTTTAAATGCTCAGCGTAAATAGTATTGAAGGCTTTTGCGGTAAACGCGGTACCGAATTTCATTGCAGTATACTCTGAGGCGTTGCTATTAGAATCTTTTATGTCCTGCGCCATTTTTCCGTCGCGCTCAGGATAGGGATTGGTCGCATCGATAAGCACTTTACCACCAAATTCGCCGGCATAAACTTCGGCAAGTTCGTCAATGGCTCCAAATGGTATGGCAAGCAAATAAACATCGGCATTTGCTTCAAAAGCTTCGGCCACACTTACGGCTTTAGCTTTATTATCTGACTGTTGCACGAGATCCTGGAGCTTTTTGGGATGACGACTGCTGAATATAACATCATGTCCCGCTTTTGCCCAATGCAGTCCCAGATTTCCTCCTATATTTCCACTTCCTATAATTCCTATTTTCATATTTGGTTTATTTTTAGTGTTGATATAAATTTTATTGTTAGATTTTTTGGTTCAATTTACAATGATTGATAGTCGAATGAATTTCTAAGCAAATACTGTAGAAACTCGTATCAAGAACTCCTATTAATATAAGATAATTTCAACACAAAAACTTCTCGATACATTTTTAATTTCCGCTGTCGCTCCAACCAAAAATACTCGAAGTGACATTTGCGGTTTTAACCTACAAGGAGGCCTGCGGCAACACCTTGCAGGTTCTCAAAATCTTTCTTTCGTCTTAAAGCGCAGCGGTCTTAAGTCTTTTTTCTCTGCTCTCTCATCTTTTTCTCTCTGTTCTTTTAGTTTCAATCCAAACCAACCCACCAGTGATCAAATTTTTGGTTGATCAATTTAAGATCGACTTTTTCGCCAATTTTCGGCGTAAGCAATTGAAGAAAACTGTCTTTCTTATGTAATTCCGTAATCCTTTTTAAAGGCTCATCCCAAGCGTGATTGGCCAAGGCAAATTTTGAAGAATGTACCGGCAGCAACCGCTTCGCTTTTAATTCTTTCGCGGCGCGCAACACTTCTTCAGGATGCATGTGAATGTATTTCCAGTTGTCATTATATTGCCCATTTTCAAGGATTGCCAAATCAAAAGGCCCAAATTGTTCTCCCGTTATTTTAAAATGCGTATCATAACCGCTGTCACCGCCTATAAAAATTTGATAGGAAGGTGTTTTCAAAATAAAAGACGTCCATAATGTGCCATTTCGCTTAAAACGTCTTCCGGAAAAATGCCTTGCGGGAACGGTATGCACCTCAAAATCATCTTCGAGCAAAATGGTTTTGTTCCAGTCACGTTCTTCAATGAGTTCCATTTTGTATCCCCAGTATACTAAGTGCGCACTTACACCCAGCCCACAGATTATTCTTTTAATTTTGGGTTGAAGAGCAGTAAGAGTTTTAAAATCCATATGATCCCAATGATCGTGGCTTATAAACAAATAATCTATTATCGGGATATCTTCAGGAGTATAAATATCGCTCCCTTTAAAGGATTTTATGGAAAATGGCATAGGAGACGCCGATCCGCTAAAAACGGGATCAATCAAGATCTTTTTGCCGTTAAGTTGCATAAAATAGGAAGAATGACCAAACCAGACTACTACATCTTCCGAAGGATCCAGTTGAAATAAATCTGTTTTGATAGTTGGTAGCGCGGTTTTTGGCTTGCTTCGGTCACTCTTTTCAAAAATAAAATTTTTTAAAACCTCGGTGTAACCCACGCCTTCTGTGAGGGCGGGAGTATCATTTAGATTTTGAAAAGCTGCTTTTTCCCTATTATAATTAGGGGATTCTTCCATTTTCAGAAGATATTTTCCAGAGGGTTTTTTTCCAAATTTTGGCTGCATTAAAAAGACGATGCAAAAAAGTAGAACAAGTACAAGAATTAAGAAGATGATCATGCTATTTTTTTCTAAAACAAACAGCATGAAAATCTCCCCGGAAAAATCGGTTTTTGCTCATTGCTCCTGCTCATTATCTTGTCTATGAAGCGCTATGTCGGGAATCTACTTTCCGGTCTTCTTTAGTGAAATTAAGCATCCAGCCAGGGTATTCTTTTGGTAACTGGCTAATTTCATCAAGTTCCTTTAATTCGTCTTCGGTAAATTGAACTTCAGTAGATTTTAGATTATCAGAGAGCTGTTCTTTAGTTTTCGCACCAATAATAACACTAGTCACCGCTTTTTGCTGCAGTAACCAGGCTATGGAAAGTTGCGCTACAGAGACATCTTTCTTTTCGGCCATCGGTCGTAGGGCATCTACGATATCAAAGGCTCTGTCTTTATTTACCGGTGGAAAGTCAAAATCGTCTCTTCGACCACCAGTTTTGGTTTCTTCACGGTCATATTTCCCACTTAAAAGACCACCTGCAAGCGGACTCCAAACCATTAAGCCCACTTTTTGATCCTGCAATAAAGGGATGATTTCCCGTTCCAGATCGCGACCGGCGATAGTATAATAAGCCTGTAAAGAAGCAAAACGTGCTACATTGTTGTATTTTGAATAATCAAGGGCTTTCATAAGCTGCCAAGCGGCTACATTGCTGGCGCCGATGTAACGCACTTTACCGCTGCTCACAAGATCATCAAGCGCGCGCAAAGTCTCGTCAATAGGCGTTATGGGGTCGTTAGAATGTATCTGATAAAGATCTATATAATCTGTATCCAAGCGTTTTAAACTGGCGTCGACCTGATCTATAATGTGTTTTCTGGTAAGGCCTTTTTCATTGGGACCTTCACCCATTGTGCCGCGTACTTTTGTAGCAAGAATGAGAGATTCTCGCGAAATGCCAGCGTCTTGAATGGCTTTTCCGGTGATTTCTTCAGATATGCCTTCGGAATAAACATTTGCGGTATCAATAAAATTTACGCCTGCATCTACGACTTGTTTCAACAAATCAGTGGCGGCGTTTTGATCTACTCCGCCTATATTCTTAAATCTACCTTTGGCACCAAAAGTCATTGTTCCAAAGCAAAGTTCTGAAACGATGAGACCGGTGTTTCCTAATATATTGTATTTCAAAATGTGTTGGTTTTTAAATGAATCTAAAATTAAAACACATCACAACAGGTCTGGGAATGTTCTGCTATAATTCTTTCACAAAAAACAATACAGCCTTTTTTAGAAATCAATAATCAGAATAATCAGTAGGGTATAAAAATGTAATATCTGCATGGGAAACATTATCCTGATATTTTGGAAGGGCAGAAAGTTTTTTCCAAACCGGAGAATCAGAAAAACTTTTCCAATGCGCTTCTCTACTAGCCTGATCTTTAAAGGTAGTCATGTACATTAAGTTGGGCATATCTGGCCCAGAAATATCCGAAGAATAAAAAACTGCATTAAAACCTAAAGCATCAAAAAGCTTGACTTCTCCGCCAGCATTAAACATATCCACCTTATTCTGGTGATAAGCGACAGTGGGTGACTGGTAACTGCGCAATTCATAAACGCGGTCTTTGCGTTCACCTTCAAGGGGAGTCGGTTTTAGCGTGGGCATATCTACAAAAGCCTTTAACAGAATGGAACTAATGCGCGTATAAGGTTGCTTATCGTGAGCGGCATTTATAAAATCTGCACCATCCTGCTGAAATTTTTTATCGCTGAGTAATTGCGTTTCGAGCGCTTCAAATGCCTCTAGGGAAGCAAACGGAATCAGTACAAGCGTGCGTTGTAATGTATCATTGGGCTCATAGGTTTTTGGTTTAAAAACACCGATATTCTGGATATTTTGGCGTTTTAGGGCCGGTAAATAGGCATTCTTAAGGAAGTCATCGGTTTGTTGTACCTGTTCATCTGTGCTGAAAGAGTAGGTTCTGAGTTGGTAAAACTGCCTGTTTACTTCCTGAGCGGAAATTGTATTGATGGAAAAACACAACATTAAAAGAAGGGATGTTCGTAAGATTTTCAAATAATTCATAGTTTGGTTTTTTGTGGACGTTAATGTATTTATAATTGCTGGTTTTTCGTGCTTTCAGTTGATTAAATTTCAAAAAAAGATTAGTATGAAAGCGATACAGATAAAAAAAGGCGGTGGACCGGAAGTTTTAGAGTTGGTAGATGTTGCGGAAAAAAGCCCAGCGGAAGATGAAGTAGTGATCAGCGTTAAAGCTGCCGGCATTAACCGAAGCGATATAATGACGCGCCAGCACCCAGATACCTATGGCGGCGGCGGCAAAAATATCATTCCCGGTCTGGAAGTTGCCGGGATTATCAAAGAAGTGGGTAATAAAGTAACCGGTAGAGAAATAGGCGATAAAGTCTGTGCGCTCATCACCAGCGGCGGCTATGCTGAAGAAGTTGTGGTGAATGAAAAACTCACGCTGCCCGTTCCAAAAGATTTCAGCTTTATCGAAGCCGCTTCGCTGCCCGAAGTTGTTTTTACCGTTTGGTTCAATGTTTTTCAACAAGCAAAACTGAAAGAAGGTGATAAACTGCTCATTCACGGCGGTACCAGCGGCATTGGTATTATGGGTCTGCAAATAGCAAAAGCACTGGGCATGTTTACATACTCTACTGCGGGAACAGATGACAAAGTACAGTTTTTAACCGATTTAGGCGTAGATCATGCCATTAACTACAAAAAACAGGATTTTAAAGAAGTTTTTAAGGAGGAAAATATAGATGTTATCCTGGATATGGTAGGTGGCGATTATACTCAGAAAAACCTCGATATTCTGGCCAAAAACGGACGTTTATGCTATATAAATGGCATGAATGGACTAAAACCGGAAATTAATCTCTGGACGATCATGTCTAAAAATATTATCCTCACCGGAAGTCTACTAAAACCACAATCCATAGCGGTTAAGGCAAAAATCGCCAAAGAAGTCCATCAGACGATCTGGCCCTTACTTGAAAATAAAACCATAAAACCCGTAATTCATAAAACCTTTCCCTTGGAAAAAGCCGCAGACGCACACCGACTTATGGAAAGCAGCGATCATACTGGAAAGATTATTCTGGTGATAGAGTAGGAGTGCGCTTTTACTTTAAGGAAAATATGTTAAGCGTTATTTTGTTCAAATGAATAGGAAAGGAGTGCGAGAGCGCAACACGTGCACAAGGAAGTCAACCGAATTTTCGTACGCTTTAGGGGCTACTGATTTTCTTTTGTGGTTATCTGCTCTGTAGGTTTATCTTGCAGTGGCTCGTACAATTTTCTCAAATGTCTTTTGAGTTGAGAAAAACGGGTGATCCCCACGACTAGAACAATTATGGATAGTGATAATGAAAAATAGCCCAGTATTCTGATTTCTTTTAGATCTTGCATGCCCAAGAACGCAATTCCTCCGAGTATGAGGTAGAGGGAAGTCCTTAAATAGGACAACAGCGTTCTTTCATTGGCCAGTTTAGTTCGTTCCATGGCTAGGTGATCCCGTAAAACAAGAGCTTCCTTTTTTTGATAATTATTGGTGAATTTTATCAGTCTTTTAAATTTGCCTCTCATTCTAAAAAGTCTCTATTTTTATATGTTAGCCTATCTTTTAAGAAGTATCAATATGGCTCTAAAATATGGATTTTTAAAATGTGTTGGCTATTGAAAATTGAAAGTAATAAAAAAGGAATAACGGTTACTGCAAGTTGGAGGAGTGGAAGAGCGCTTACTCGTTGAATCGGCCTCAGAGAAAAGTTTGATCTGAGAAGTTCTCAATACACGCTTGTATCGTTGTGGAATCGAACTGACATAGGTGTGCTGATTATCTTTTGAACAACCTGCAAGGTGTCGGCGCAGCCCTCCTTGTAGGTTTGTCACGATAATATGAGTAAAGGCCTTTTTTTTATCAATCCTTTTTCAATAAATGATCTGCATATTCTTTTTTGTAATTTAAAATAGCCGGAACGCTTTTATCGGTTGAACTGTTTTTTACAAATGGAGAGATTTCAAAATCTTTATCTGTATGTTCTAAGATCCCAAGTTTAAGATTTTGGAATGCGCTTATGTTACTGCCTACTTTAAAATACTAAAGAATATTCTTTAAATCCTGTTTTCCGATAATTGCCATTATTTGTACCAAATGGTCATTTATTTTATAATAAATACTATCAGAACCACAAACACAACGTCTATATCCTTCTTTTATGTAATCGACCGATTCAAAGGCAAAAGGGTTTTCTGCAATGATATCAAAATATTCAAAAAAGGTATTGAAATATTTATCAGCTTGATCCATAACAAATTGCTTGACACGAAATTGATGAATGCATATTAAATCTTCTTTAGCCGCGTTGCTTAGTTTATAGTCAGCCAATTTTTAGAGTAGCTTTTGATTGACTTAGAATCTGCTCTTTATTGTCAGTGGTAAAACCGCTACTTTCCGCTTTCTCTAATTTGGCTTTTATCCAATCAATCTGAACTTGTTGATTTCTTGCCTGTCTGATCAAATCATTGACCAACTCACTTTTAGAAGCGTATTCCTCATTATCTACTTGATTTTTGAGCCATTCATCATTTGGTTTAGTAAAGGAGATACTTTGACGTGTCATGATTTTAGCTTTGGTGTAAATTAATTTCAAAATTACATTGAAGATTATATTAGCCTTAAGTGAGTGGAATATGAAAAATAGTTGAATTCCATAAATTATTTCCGCTTATTTTCATTAAGATAACTTACTAATTGATATACTAATGAAATAGGGTTTTGTTCATGATAAGGAAATGTAATCTGATCATTATGAAGTTTTTCAGCGCGTTCTATTGCATTCGCTTGTGATGAATTTTCGTCATTTTCTAATTTGGAATATATTGTTTGACAAAACTTATAAGCTTTACCATCTTTTTCATAGTTTAGATTCCATTGCTCTCCTAGAAACTTATAATAAAAAGTTCTGTGATGTTGCTGTTCAGTATAATTGAAATGTAAATAAAACCATAATTCAAAAGAATCGTTTGAGTATGCAATATTATATCCTAAGGATTTACCTTTTGTAATTGCGTTATCAAAATCAGAAAATTCTTTTTCTCCTTGTTTAAAGTCCATATCAAAAACACACCAAACTTCATCATATTTTGTGTCACTATTGTCGATTATTAAAGTTGTAGATTCAATTAGTTTTAATTTGCTTTGGCCTTTTAAATCTATAGCTTCTACGGTGAGTGTTAAAACTGGGAATGATTCAAAATATAATTTTTCGGTTTGTCCCTCACCAACTATTAAAATTGTCTTATTGATTTCCTTTATTTCGATTTGATATAAGGACGCATCTACTTTTTTGAGCCAAGCTTTTTGAGCTTTTACATCTGTTTTCTTAATGGCCTTAGTTTTTTTAGGCATCGTCTTCAGTATTAATTAGTTTACTGAAATCTCCTAAAAATGGAATCGCTCCATATTTTCCTTGAATGTAATCTTTTTCAAATGACGCAGTATTTCTAATTCCTTTAAATTGAACTAAAGAGTATAAATGACTTGCCCCATACTTATCTTTCTCCACAAACTCAATTTGGTCACGTCTTAACAAGTCCGAAGATAAAAGGTTTGTATCGTGAGTAGTGAAAATGAGTTGAGAACCTGTATTTTCATTTGAGTTAAATAATTCTACAATCCTCCTAGTCAATAAAGGATGAAATCTAGCATCAAATTCATCAATAATAATGGGTCTTCTACTTTTTAGGGCATCATAAATAAATGGACTTAACTCAAAAAGCTTTTGAGTTCCTTCTGATTCGTGATCACCAAAATCAAATAATTCTGTTTCATTAGAGACTAGGTTTTTATCAAATTTCTTTCTAGTTGAAATGAGCAGTTTCCTTTTTTTCTTATTGTCAAAGTCTTTACGAATTTCTTCATCAACATCTTTTGGTAAATCATCAAGTGAAATCTCGATTGCATTTACATCTTCAATTCCAATATCTCCATATTTAAGAAAGTCAAGAATATATTTCTTTTTTTTATCATCATCATTTAAAAAGTCTCCTGCATACCTATACATTCCTTTATGACCTAAACCACTAATTACAAAAATTGAGGCCAAACTATCAATTAGTTGTTTTGATAATTTACCAAATCCAAAAGTTGCGAGGGTAGACAGAAACAGAGAGTTATTTCTAAAAATTTCATTTTCATCTGAATCATCATCTAATAAACTTAACAACTTGTTTCCTTCACTATAGTTTGTTTTATCAAGTTCAATTATGTCTTGATTATCTCTAATAAAAAATGGAAGTTCTCTGTCTTTTGGTTTTCCATACAACCATTCTGCTGTAATGTTTTCATCATCTGCTTCAAAACCGTAACGATATTTTATGTTTTTGTACCAAAAAATGATTTGAAAAAAAGTAGGTTCGTTTTCAGTCTCTGTAGATAATCTGAATGGTTCAGTAAAATTTAAAACTTTTTCATCTTTAACAGAAGTCTTAACAATTCTAATGAATGAAACGAAAGCTTTGATGATATTACTTTTTCCACTAGCATTTGCTCCATAGATTGCTTTGGATTTTAGAAAAGAAACATCATCATTGTTATTTCCTTCAATAATATTATTTCTGTCAATATTTTCTTTTTTTGATTTTATTTTTGCTGCTGAAAGATTCAAGGTTTGAATATCCTTGAATGATTTAAAATTCCCAAAACTGAATTCTTGAATTTTCATCTTAATTTAAAATTTACTTATATTTTGCAAATATACAAATAAGAAATAATATCCTCCTGATAGTTTGAATTTCTTTTATTGCGTTACTGTAGATTAGTAGATATTACAATAATATAACACCAAAAAAACACCCCAAAAACAATTGTTTTTGGGGTGTTTTTAGCTAAAATAACCGATTTATCACTCATTTTCTACCACTTCATTTTGATTCCGAAAAACGAGTTCGTCTTCAAAGGCATCCAATAAAATGATACTTTCTGTAGTGATTTTACCGCTTAAAATCTCTTTAGAGAGTTTATTAAGCACTTCCTTCTGTATAGTACGTTTTACGGGGCGTGCACCAAATTCTGGCTGAAATCCTTTTGCGGCCAAAAATTTGATTGCTTCCTCTGTCGCATCAAGCGTGATTCCTTGTTTGTTTAGAATACTACTCACACCTTTTAACTGCAACTCGACCACACGCTGAATGTTCTTTCGCGTAAGCGGACTAAACATTACAATATCATCTATTCGGTTGATGAATTCTGGCCGAACGCTTTGTTTAAGTAAGGCCAAAACTTCCACTTTTGCGGCCTCCATTGCAGTATCCATATCCTTGAGCGTTTCAAATTTCTCTTGGATGATGTGGCTGCCCATGTTTGAGGTCATGATAATAATAGTGTTTTTGAAGTCGGCCAGACGTCCTTTATTATCGGTCAGTCGGCCTTCATCCAGTACTTGCAAGAGAATGTTAAAAGTATCTGGATGTGCTTTTTCGATCTCATCGAGCAACACCACAGAATACGGTTTTCTACGTACTGCTTCGGTCAACTGGCCTCCTTCGTCATAACCCACGTATCCTGGAGGCGCGCCCACAAGCCGGCTCACAGAATGGCGCTCTTGATACTCGCTCATATCAATGCGGGTCATGTTATTTTCATCATCAAAAAGGTATTCTGCCAGCGCTTTTGCAAGTTCGGTTTTACCTACACCGGTGGTTCCCAAAAACAGGAACGAACCTATTGGTTTTTTCTGGTCCTGCAGGCCGGCACGGCTGCGGCGTATGGCATCGCTCACCGCCACAATCGCTTCATTCTGACCTACAACGCGCCTGTGGAGTTCTTCCTCAAGGTTCAGTAATTTCTCCCGGTCGCTCTGTAACATTTTAGCGACGGGAATACCGGTCCATTTTGCAACCACTTCAGCTATATCTTCGCTGGTCACTTCTTCTTTGATCAAATTGCTATCCGCTTGACTTGCGAGTTGTTTTTGGTATTTTTCGAGCTGCTCCTGTGCTTCTTTGATCTTGCCATAGCGCAGTTCAGCGACCTTTCCATAATTACCCTCGCGCTCGGCACGTTCAGCTTCCAGTTTAAAATTTTCAATGTCCTGTTTAGCAGTCTGGATGTTATCGACCACTTCTCTTTCACTCATCCATTTAGCATTGATCTCGTTGCGATCTTCTTTGAGATTGGCGAGTTCTGCTTGCAGGTTTTTAACTTTGGTCTCATCCTGCTCCCGTTTTATAGCTTCGATCTCAATTTCCAACTGCATAATCTTACGATCCAGCACATCGAGTTCTTCCGGTTTGGAGTTGATTTCCATACGCATTTTAGAAGCGGCCTCGTCCATAAGGTCAATTGCCTTATCGGGCAGAAACCGGTTTGTAATGTAGCGCTGAGAAAGCTCTACCGCCGCAATGATCGCGCTGTCTTTGATACGCACTTTATGGTGGGTTTCATACTTTTCTTTGATACCCCGTAAAATAGAAATTGCGCTTTCGGTATCAGGTTCGTTTACCTGTACTTTTTGAAAACGGCGTTCCAGCGCTTTATCTTTCTCAAAATATTTCTGATATTCATCCAAAGTTGTGGCGCCAATGGCTCGCAGCTCGCCACGGGCAAGCGCGGGTTTAAGAATATTGGCCGCATCCATAGCACCCTGACCGCCACCGGCGCCCACTAGGGTGTGAATCTCGTCAATAAAGAGCACGATATCACCGGCGCTGGTGGTCACTTCTTTAATCACTCCTTTTAGGCGTTCCTCAAATTCGCCTTTATATTTTGCGCCCGCGATAAGCGCGCCCATATCAAGCGCCCAGATTTGTTTTCCCTGAAGGTTTTCGGGCACGTCCCCGTCTATGATGCGATGGGCGAGGCCTTCCGCGATAGCGGTTTTACCAGTACCCGGTTCACCAACGAGAATAGGATTATTTTTCGTTCTGCGTGTTAAAATCTGTAAGATTCGGCGTATTTCCTCATCGCGGCCTATCACGGGGTCGAGTTTGCCGTCACGCGCCATTTGATTAAGGTTTTTAGCGTATTTGCTTAGTGAGTTGTAGGTTTCTTCAGCGCTTTGTGAAGTAACGCGGTCGCCATTGCGCAACTCTTCAATAGCAGATTTTAGATGTTTTTCAGTCACGCCCTGATCTTTGAGAATCTGCGCGATTTTACTATTTGATTTGAATATAGCCAGGAGCAAATGCTCAATAGATACATATTCATCATTCATTTTTTTTGCGATCAAACCGGCTTCGGTTACTGTTTTTGCAGCCTCGCGAGAAAGCATAATTTCGCCTCCGCTTACTTTTGGGAAACTGTTGAGCGTACTATCAAGAATCTGCTTGAGCAGATTGACGTTTACATCCAGTTTTTGCAAGAGGAAAGGGGTCACGTTTTCATCAACTTCAAAAAGCGCCTTAAAAATATGCTCGTTCTCAATCTGTTGATGACCATAGCCTTGAGCAAGCTCCTGTGCTTGCTGAATGGCCTCCTGTGATTTTATCGTTAAATTATTAAAGTTCATATTAGTGGTTTTAATTAGCCTAAGCAATTGATATGCCGCTGAGTAAAGTTGACAATTTGTCTTTAAAATTAGCCAATTTTGGTGTCAAAATGGCATTTTTAAATATGAAATTTGCGTTAATTTCAGTATAGAAATTATCAAAATCAAAGCTGTATCTTTGTTAAAAACAAGGAAATAAAATACGATTATGGGTTTATTTGACAAGTTTAAAAGTCAGCGGAATAGCGTTAAAGAGGAGATAAAAGAATTACAATGGATTGCTCTGGAACGTGAGGAACAGGTGAATGAAATCGCCGAAATCTCTGCAACTATACCAGTTTTGATATTTAAGCACAGCACCACCTGCGGCATTAGCCGAATGGCGCTAAAGCAATTTGAAAAAGAATATGATCTTGATGAAAAAACGGTAAAACCGTATTTTCTGGATCTGAAGCAATACCGCTCCCTGAGCAATCTGGTCGCTTCTCATTTTGGGGTGCATCATGAAAGTCCGCAAATACTGTTGATCAAAAATGGCAAAGCGGTTTATAATGAATCGCATGGCGGAATTAGTGTAGGGGCGGTGAAGGAAAAGCTCTGATTTATTGTTATTTGTGTTAAGCTGGAGCTGAAATGAACAACGAACTCATTGAGCTGAAAAGTTGGTGGAAACGGAACTGGAAAGGGTGTGTTCCGGTAAGTGTAGTTGTTCTTTTTTCAGTCGGAATTTTATTCTCTTCTGGAATGAGCGGCGTGGCGATAGATTTGGTTCAAGCATATGCGAATACCGAACTTTATAAGAATGCGATCGAAAGAGCGAATACAGATGAAAACGTCTCAGAACTTCTTGGTAAAATTAAACCAATGGATAAGCTTGCAATACTGGAGGGCGAAGCGCATTATTCCAATAAAAATAAAACCGTTAACTCCACAATCTGGATCTACGGCAGCAAAGGAAGAGCGAAATTGGATCTAACGGCTAATAGAATAGAAAAGGGCTGGAAGTATACTAAAATTAATGTACGCATTAAAAATCCGCCCGAGAAGCGGCAAACGATTGTAATTGCAACGGTAGATTAAAAACTCGGAATTCTAAATTATACTCCTTTTAGAAATGCAAATCAATAACTGCTATCTAATCTTTAAAAATGACTTTAAGAAACGTAAATGGTGGGATTGGATAATTGCTCATGTAACGGGCGCACCGCCGCCGTATCGATTTAAAGGAGTGGTGTCTTTTGACCATAACTTTCTCAATTTTTCTGGCTATGACCAATATTTAAAGGAGAATGCCGAATTTTCAGTTAATAAGGACGTTTTCACGTAATTATATTATGGTTACGACAAAACGTTCAGTAGGGGCGAAACTCGCGGAATGGGCGTATTCTGGGCGCTTATACGTTTTACTTAAGATGATCCTCAATTTGAAGCCGGAACAACACTTTACCTCGTTGCAGAATTCAACGGAATGGTTTCCACTAATAAAACACTTTTTGAAGATTTAAGACCGTTGCAAAATTAAATAATTCACTTGCATCCATTATTTAGAGGGATTTCTATTTGGTCTTTGTCAAAAAATGTGGTTTTTAGCTCTATTTGTTTTCTTTATTGGTCGTTTTCCCGC
>Ga0314774_1001174_pt1 | contig 17541 bp, 16 predicted proteins | sample MetaGCBIA2018_FD_204515 | JGI IMG/M metagenome (GOLD analysis project Ga0314774, IMG submission 204515) | Cryopeg brine microbial communities from Beaufort Sea near Barrow, Alaska, United States - CBIA 2018 | ecosystem: Environmental > Aquatic > Marine > Coastal | place: USA: Alaska | collected...
CAAAACCTACGGAATTGGAAAAGGAATGGCGGCCGATTTAAAATATATCGAACTTTGTGCCCGACAAATTGCAAGGGTTTCCAAAACCGATAAAATTATTGTTGAAAAATCTACTTTGCCGGTGAGGTCGGCTGAAGCTTTAAAAAGCATTTTGGACAATACCGGAAATGGGGTGAATTTTCAAATTCTTTCCAATCCTGAATTTTTGGCCGAAGGAACCGCTGTGCAGGATCTATTGAACCCGGACAGGGTTTTAATTGGTGGAGGTATAGCTACTGAAAAAGGAAAAAAAGCGGTGGATGTATTGGTTGCCGTTTATGCTACCTGGATCCCGAAAGCTCAAATCCTTACCACAAACCTTTGGTCTTCTGAATTGTCCAAGCTGACAGCAAATGCTTTTCTGGCACAACGAATTTCAAGTATTAACGCGATGAGCGAGATATGCGAAAAAACCGGGGCCGATGTAGAAGAAGTTGCAAAAGCCGTAGGAATGGATTCCCGTATTGGACCTAAATTTCTTAAAGCCTCTGTAGGCTTTGGAGGTTCCTGTTTTCAAAAGGATATTTTGAATTTGGTATATATAGCAAAATCTTATGGATTAAATGAAGTAGCCGATTACTGGGAGCAAGTGATCATCATGAACGATCATCAAAAAAGACGTTTCGCGGCAAATATTGTAAAAACCCTTTTTAATACGGTTTCAGGTAAAAAAATCGCGTTTTTAGGCTGGGCTTTTAAAAAGGATACCAACGATACCAGGGAATCTGCCGCAATATATGTTGCAGATCATTTATTAAATGAGGAAGCTGAAATCGTGGTATATGATCCAAAAGTGAAAGCTGAACAGATTTATGTTGATCTTGAATACCTGGAAACCCACAGCAGCGAAGAAATTCACAGACGGGTGAAAGTGGTAAATACCGCGCAGGAAGCTTGTAAGGATGCTCATGCCGTTGCCGTTTTAACCGAATGGGACGAATTCAAAAATCTGGACTGGAAAGCTATTTATGATAAAATGCTAAAACCGGCATTTGTTTTTGATGGCAGGAACATTTTGGATATTCAGAAACTCTCCCAAATAGGATTTGTAAACAGTGTGATAGGCCAATCAGTGAAAAGTATTGAAAAAACAGATTTCAGGAAATTGCAGTAATAGTTTAATTACAATGTACATAGAAGTGAATAAATATTGGTTACCTCTGTGCTACTCTATACCAAACACTGTGAAACTCTGTGGTTATAATTTCCGGAACATGCTTAATGTTGATTAGGAGTTAATAGATTAGTTCAATTATAGATTTTACATTTCAAAATTTGTTATGAATATACTGAATTTAATAGGACGAAAGAAACCCTTGTTTGCGGAAGATATTATTCTGCTTGAAAATGAACTTCACGAAAAAATTTCCGGTTCTTCCTTCCTAGTTATAGGTGGTGCAGGCTCAATAGGACAGGCAGTTACAAAGGAAATTTTTAAAAGGAATCCGCTTAAACTTCATGTTGTCGATATCAGCGAAAATAATATGGTGGAATTAGTGAGGGATATTCGCAGTTCATGCGGATATATTGACGGAGATTTTAAAACCTTCGCCCTGAATATTGGTTCCCTTGAATATGAAGCTTTTATAAAATCCGATGGAAAATATGATTATGTTCTAAATCTTTCTGCGTTAAAACATGTTCGCAGCGAAAAAGATCCTTTTACCTTGATGCGGATGATTGATGTCAATGTTTTTAATACAGATAAAACATTGCTTCAATCTATTGAAAATGGTACCAAGAAATATTTTTGTGTTTCTACAGATAAGGCTGCTAATCCCGTAAACATGATGGGAGCTTCCAAGAGGATTATGGAGATGTTTTTAATGCGCAGAAGTAAGGATATAAAAATATCTACCGCCCGTTTCGCCAACGTTGCTTTTTCCGATGGTTCTTTATTGCACGGGTTCAACCAACGAATTCAAAAAAAACAACCTATAGTAGCTCCTAATGATGTAAAACGTTATTTCGTAACTCCGCAGGAAAGTGGGGAATTATGTTTAATGTCTTGTTTATTTGGAGAGAACATGGATGTGTTTTTTCCAAAACTAAGCGAAAAATTATATCTAATTTCATTTGCGGATATTGCTGTTAAATATCTGGAACAGTTGGGTTATGAACCTTATCTCTGCGAAAGTGAAGAAGAAGCCCGCGAACTGGTAAAAACTTTACCCGATCAAAAAAAATGGCCTTGTTTATTTACCGGAAGCGATACCACCGGAGAAAAAGATTTTGAAGAGTTTTATACCGATACCGAAATTTTGGATTTGGATAGGTTTCAAAATTTAGGGATCATCAAAAATGAATTGAAATTAGAAAATGAACAACTTCAATTTTTTGAAGAGACCATTGCCAGATTTAGAAATTCTAAAAGTTGGACCAAAGAAGAAATTGTACACTTATTCCATAAAATGATCCCTGATTTTGGTCATAAGGAAACCGGGAAATATTTAGATGCTAAAATGTAATGTCAGGAAATAAAAAAACTATCTCATTTATAAGGGACCTCTATCAGACAGAGGATCTTATTCCGCTTCACGAACCGCTATTTGTGGGAAACGAAAAAAAATACCTTCTGGATACCATAGATTCTACCTTTGTTTCTTCTGTGGGAGCTTATGTAGATAGGTTTGAAGAAATGATGCAGGATATTACCCAAACAAAAAAAGCAGTAGCGGTTGTTAACGGAACTTCCGGGATCCAGGTTGCTTTGCGTTTGGTTGGGGTAAATATGGGAGATGAAGTTTTAACCCAGGCGCTTACCTTTGTGGCCACGGCCAATGCAATTGCATATAACGGAGCCAAACCGGTTTTTATAGATGTCGATTTGGACACAATGGGACTATCTCCCAAGGCGGTTCTAAATTTCCTGGAAGAATATGGAGAACTTCGGGAAAACGGGTGTTATAATAAAAAAACCGGCAATAAAATATCAGCATGTTTGCCAATGCATACTTTTGGTTTTCCTGTAGAGCTTGATGAATTGATCAAAATTTGTAATGATTGGAATATCCCGGTTGTGGAAGACGCTGCTGAATCCTTGGGAAGTGAATATAAAGGCCAACCAACCGGAAGTTTTGGTGAAGTAGGTGTTTTCTCCTTCAACGGGAACAAAATTGTGACCAGTGGAGGCGGAGGAGCAATTGTTACAAATAATGCCGACCTGGGTATAAAGGCAAAATATTTAACAACTACGGCTAAACAACCTCATTCATATGAATATATTCATGATGAGTTGGGATATAATTATAGAATGCCAAACCTCAATGCGGCACTTGCCTGTGCGCAACTCGAAAAACTCAATTGGTTTCTTAAAAAAAAGAGGGAGTTGGCAAAAAGCTATGAGGAATTCTTTAATGGATCTGAAGTTAAATTCAGGATTGAATTGCTCGAAACTACAGCCAATTACTGGTTGATGTGTGTTGAACTTGAAAACAAGAATACCAGGGATCTTTTTTTAAAAGAAACCAATGATGCAAAGGTAATGACCAGGCCCATTTGGGAATTGATGTTTAGATTACCAATGTATCAGGATTGTTTAAAAGATGAACAGGTGAATGCCAAATTTCTGGTGGATAGAATAGTAAATATTCCAAGTAGTGTTAAATAATATGCAGATTATAACATTAGATAAGGGGAGAGCAATGGATTATTATTCTAATTTATTAGAATTTATTATTAAAGTTGACGCCTTTTTTGAACCCCCATTAAGTAAACGGGTTAATTTGGAAAGCTATGCAAAGAAATTATGTCAAGAAGCTAATTTAATTGTCTGTATTGAACACAGCAAAATTCAAGGTGCTTGTGCATATTATTGTACTCCTGATAAGTATGAATACGCATTTCTAAGCTTTATATCAACTTTACAAAAAGGGCTTGGTAGCCGATTGGTAGAAAAAATGATTTTAAGTTGTAAAGAATATGGTGTAAAAGGTATAGAGACCCAAACCTGGGAAACAAATTCTAGGTCATTGAATATGTTTTTACGCTACAATTTTCAGGAAGTTGAAAAAGTGGATAATAGAGGTTCTGAAGCCAAAAGTGTTTTATTAAAATTGAAATTCTATGATTAATTTAAATTATAGAATAAATGAGTACTCCCCCGGTAATTATATATTAGATGAGAACTTGAACAATAGCTTTATATCTGGAAATAAAGTTAGAAAATTGAATGGCATCTTAAAAGATTTAAAGAGGGAAAAAGGGCTTCTTACATTTGGTTCTGTGTATTCCAGTCATTGTTTAGCAACGGCCTACCATGGGAAACTACTTGATTTACCTGTGAAATTAATTGTCCTGACGGATGAAACAGTGAGCAGTAATGCTTTTCCTCATTTAAAATTGTCTCAAAAATTGGGAGCTGATTTATTATTTTGCTCAATTAAAGAAGCTCATCAATTCATTGAAGCAAAACAGCAAGAATTGAAGGATTACTATTGGATTCCGGGTGGTGGTCACACGCACTCTGCTGCGAAAGAATATGAATTACTGTTTGAGGAGTTGTTTTTATATAATTATGAACTCAATAAACATGTTAAATCAATTATTCTACCCTTTGGGACAGGAACTACTGCATTTGGCATTTATAAAGGATTGATCAACGCAAAATGTGACATAAAGGTCTTTGGCGTTTCAGTTTCGCGCAGTAAAGAGACTTGTATCAATGCTATTAAAGACCTCGATGACAGTCTGGATTTATCCAACTTGCAAATCATTGACGATTATGCTGGTAAATATCACTTGACAACTGAAGCAACAGAAAATGCACGGAACAGATTTTTAGGTGAAAGTGGAGTTTTAATTGACCCTATTTATAATGCTAAATCCTTGGAGTGCTTTTATAGGTACAAATTAAAAGATACACTTATTGTTAATACGGGTGGTATGTTAAACAATTTTCTATGAATATATTATTTACAAATGCAGGAAGGAGAACGTATTTAATAGAATACGCTCTCGACTTAATTGAAGTTGGTTTTGATTTAAATATATACGTCTCCGATACTTCTTATGACACTGCTGCGATGTATGTTGACGTTCGTATTAATAAATTGATTACACCTCGGGTATCAGGGAGTGAAGAAAGGTATTATGAGGGGTTGTTAGATGTTTGTAAAGAGAATAAAATAGAGGTTATCATACCACTAATGGATTTTGAACTCCCAGTTTTAGCAGCCAAGAAAAAGGAGTTTGAAAAAATGGGGATAAAGGTTTGGGTTTCTGGTGAAGAAACTATTTTAAACTGTTTAAATAAAAAAGAAAACTATAAATTCTGTGTAGAAAATGGAATTGCTATACCCAATTCATCTTTCACACTAGAAGAAGGTAAACCACCGTATATAAAAAAACATATCCTCGGTAGTGGAAGTGTTGGTCTTGAAATTGTAAAATCGGGTAAGGCAACAACATTTGAAGCGGGAATTGACATGATTCAGGAATTTGTTGAAGGTAAAGAATACGGAATGGATATTCTAAACGATTATCAAGGGCAATATGTTCATTCGTGTTTTCGTGAAAAATTAGAAATGCGTGCCGGAGAAACAGATAAAGCAAGAAGTTTTGAATCTGCGAAGTTAGAGAAATTGGCAAAAAAGATTAGCGCTACTTTCAAACATGTTGGAAATATGGATATCGATTTTATTGAAACTGTTAATGGGGATATTTATTTTATTGATTTTAACCCACGTTTTGGTGGAGGCTATCCATTTACACATATCTCAGGAGCAAATTACTTGAAGTTTGTGATAGAATCTTCATCCGGTAGGACGGTTTCAAATCCAAAATTTTTAAAAAGTATTACAGGATATAAGGGGTTGACTTTATTTTATAAAGAAAATTAATATGAAAGATAAGTATACATATATAATAGCGGAAATTGGACCAAACCATAATGGTAGTCTTAAACGTGCAATTGACCTTGTTAAAAATTTATCGAAAATAGGTGTTGATGCTGTAAAGTTTCAAGTTAGTAAATTGGAGAATGCTTATTCAAAGGATGCCTTTAAACCAAAATACCAGAGAGAAAATGATTCTGAAAAATCACCATTGGACATGTCCAGGAAGTTTCAATTACCTTTTGAAGATCATATAGTTTTAAGTAAAGTTTGTAAAGAAAATGGAGTTGATTACATGTGTACGGCATTTGAGATGGAAAGCCTATTCTTTTTAACCAATAACATCGACATGCCTTATTATAAAATTCCTTCCGGTGAAATTCTCACTTTAGATATTCTTGAACATATCGCAGTACAAAAAAGGCCTATTATATTGTCGACTGGCATGGCTTCTTATGAAGAAATGGCAATGGCAATTGAGGTATTAAAAGAAAAAGGGAATAATCAAATTACAATTTTACATTGCATTAGTAACTATCCTGTACCCGCTGAAGACGTTAATTTAAATGTAATGTTGGAGATACAGTCCAGATTTCAGACCCCCGTTGGATTTTCAGATCATACTATTGGAAATGATGCAGCCATAGCCGCTGTTGCTTTAGGTGCCACAATAATTGAAAAACATGTCACTTTTGATAAGAATGCTGAAGGTCCTGACCATAAGGCATCATCTAGTGTTTCGGAATTTGCGGAATTGGTGAAATCAATCAGAAATGTTGATAAAATGATGGGCTCCAGAAAAAAAATGTTCTCTAAAGATGAGTTAGAAGTAAAAAAATCGGCCAGGAAAAGTATTGTAACTAAAAGAGAGTTAAAAAAAGGACATATGATAACGCGAGAGGATCTTTGTTTTAAAAGACCTGGATTTGGTTTTAGCCCATTTGACCTAAATGAGGTATTGGGGAAGGAACTTTTAGAAGACATTGAAGCGAACCGTGTGATTTTAAAAGAACACTTCGAGTGAAAAGAAAAATTGCAATATTCACAGGTGCAAGATCCGAATTTGGTATCATGAAAAATCTGATCAAAAGGATCGCTTCAGATATTGATTTGGAGTATTCGCTGTATGTGTCAGGAATGCATTTGTTAAAGGAATTTGGCGATACGTTTAAAGAAATTGAAGCTGAAGATATAAAAATACATTTTAAAATGCCTATTTACACTGAAAACAAGGCGCCTGACTCAAAAGAGTTCTCCAATGCAATTGTAACTTTTAGTAATGTTTTGGCAAAAGACAAACCTGATGGCGTTTTTATTATCGGAGATCGACCAGAGGCTTACGCAATGGCTTTAGCTGCACACTTTAAGAAATTAAAAATATATCATTCAGGCGGAGGCACCATCACTAGAGGGGCTGTAGATAACATCTATAGATACAACATAACGAATTTATCAACGCATCATTTGGCTACCTCTTCAATGAATTATGAAAGATTGTTATCACTTCCTACAGTAATTAAGGATGATGTTTACTTTACAGGATCGGTTGCTATTGATGCTATTGTTAATTTTCTGAAGCATCCAGTTCCTATTTCAGAATATTTAAAGGGCCTCGAAAAGAACTTTTGTTTAATGACGTTTCATTCTGTCACACAAAATGATGAAAATATTTCTGAAATTATGAATGAAGCAATCGAAACCATTCTAAAAAACAATTTCAAAATCTTAATAACTTATCCAAATAATGATCTTGGTTATCAAGAGATTGTTGAGGTAATAAAAAAATGGGAAAATAATCATAATATATGTGTGGTCGAAAACCTAGGTTCTAATCGATATTATGCCGCAATGTATAGTTGTGATTTTGTTATAGGCAACAGCAGCAGTGGAATTATTGAGGCTTCTTACTTCAATAAACCAGTAATTAATATTGGAACAAGGCAAGAAGGACGTGAAGCTGATGAAAATATCATTTCATTAGATGCAGACTCTGTAAGTGTCAATAATGTACTTGTTAAAAAATTTAATGAGGGTTGGACGCCTATCAAGAATAACAATATCTATGGGAAAGGAGAGGCAATGGAGCAGATTCTTAATATTTTAAAAAAATAGTATGTCAGAATTAGTTAAACATATTATAAATCATGAAGCTTCTGTTCGTGATGCGCTTATCAAACTCGATAAACTTGCGTCAGATGCTATTTTGTTTGTGGTAGATTTAGACAAAATATTATTGGGATCATTAACGGATGGCGATCTAAGACGTGGCTTTATCAAAGGCCTTGATTTTAAAACAAATCTATCTGAGTTTATTCAGCCCAAACCTTCTTATGTGATAGAAGGTGAAGAGTCTATTGAGAAGTTGGAAATTTACAAAGCCAAAAACTTTAAGATTGTTCCGGTACTAAATCTTAGCAACCAAATAGTGGACATTATTAATTTTAAACATACCTCCACTGTTTTACCCGTTGATGCTATCCTAATGGCAGGAGGAAAGGGAATGCGACTACGGCCGCTAACCGAAAAAACACCAAAACCTTTACTTAAAGTTGGCGACAAGCCCATCATTGAATACAACATTGACCGTCTCGGAAAAGTGGGTGTTAAAAACATTTACATCAGTGTGAATTATCTGGGCGAACAGTTGGAAGAATACTTCGGTAATGGCGAAGAAAAAAATTTGAATATTAAATATGTTTGGGAAGACAAACCCTTGGGAACTATAGGCTCTATTTTGTTGGTAGATTCATTTCAAAACGATGATATCATTGTAATGAACAGCGATCTTTTGACCAATATTGATTTTGCTGATTTTTACAAGCTATTTAAAAATTTAAATGCAGATATGGCTGTAGCAGCAACACCTTATCAAGTTGATATTCCATATGCGGTTTTAGAAGTAAATGGCACTAATATAGTAAAGTCATTAAAAGAAAAACCAAAGTATACATATTACTCCAATGCCGGAATTTATATTATGAAAAAAAAAATACTTGGAATGATACCTCACGGAGAATACTTTGATATTACAGATTTAATGGATAAAGTATTACAAATGAATTTAAAATTGGTCACTTTTCCCATTAATGGATATTGGTTGGACATTGGCAAACATGAAGATTTTGAAAAAGCCCAAGAGGATATTAAACATATCAAACTATAATGAATTTTCTAGTTATAATTCCGGCCAGAAGTGGCTCAAAAGGAGTTCCAAGAAAGAATATTAAGAAATTAGGGGACAAACCATTAATTCTCTATACTGTTGAAGAAACCAGAAAGGTTTTTAAAGATTCTCAAATATTAGTTAGTACAGATAGCCCAGAGATAAAAGTAGTGGTAGAAAACTCAGGCTTAAAAGTCCCTTACTTAAGACCTCATGCATTGGCAACAGATAAAGCAGGGACGTATGAAGTTTTATTACATGCCTTAGATTTTGTTGAGAAGAATGGAGAAAATCCTGAAATTTTAGTTCTACTACAACCTACTTCTCCTTTCCGAAAATCGCATCATATTTTGGAAGCGGTTAATCTTTTTAATGAAGAATTGGATATGGTAGTTGCGGTTAAGGAAACCAAGGCTAATCCTTATTATACCTTAAGAGAGGAAAATGAAGAAGGATATCTCGTGAAATCCAAAAAAGCTAATTTTTCCAGAAGACAGGATTGTCCAAAGGTTTATGAATTAAATGGGGCTATTTATGTTATTAATGTGAACTCCCTAAAAAAATCATCTTTAGCTGAATTCTCAAAAGTTAGAAAATACGTTATGGACGAGACCTCATCCCACGACATTGATACCATGATGGATTGGAAAATAGCCCAATGTTTATTGAATGAGTGATAGAACATTCAAGCAGAAGGCCAAATCCGGAATGTTCTGGTCCTTTATGATACAAGGGGGGAATCAAATTATTAATTTCATAGTTTCTGTAATTCTTGCAAGATTACTTTTACCCTCTGAATTCGGTCTTATCGGTATGATCGCTGTTTTTATAGTAATTAGTAAATCTTTAGTGGACGGCGGATTTTCTTCCAGCCTAATTCGGGCAAAGAATGTAGATAATGAAGATTATTCAACAGTCTTTTTTATTAATATCATAAGTTCTGTACTCTTATATGCGATATTGTTTTTCACTGCACCTTATGTAGCTCAATTTTATGATGAATCTATTTTAATTGATCTAATCCGTGTTTTAGGGTTAATTTTGTTAGTGAATTCATTTTCTATTGTACAATCCACAAAACTTAATAAGACTCTTGATTTTAAAACCCAGTTTAAATTGCAATTACCTGCCTTGATCCTAAGTGCAGTAATAAGCATAGGGATGGCAAATAACGGATATGGGGTTTGGAGTCTTGTTGTTAGAGATTTGAGTTATGCAATCTTTGCTACTGTACAATTATGGTTTTATAGCAAATGGACACCAAGTTTTGTAATAAATAAAAATAAATTAAAACATCATTTTAATTTTGGATATAAATTGTCACTTACCCAAATAATAAACACCCTATTTGACAATTTATATAAGGTGATTATTGGTAAATATTTTTCGGCAACACAACTCGGGTTTTATACCAGAGCAAAGTCTTTGGTAGATATGCCATCAGGATTTTTTGTTTCGGCATTCAACCGGGTTGCTTACCCTATGTTATCAAGTATAGGAAATGACCAAAACAAATTGAAATCTGTATACAGCCGTTTAATGAAAATGTTGGTTTTTGTAATTACCCCAATCCTCATATTCTTGGGTGTTATTGCAGAACCACTTATTAATTGGTTACTTACTGAAAAGTGGTTGCCTGCAGTTCCTTATTTTCAATTGCTATTAATTTCGGGTTTGGTTTTTCCTATTCAGAAGTATAATCTTAATATTTGTAATGTTAACGGAAGAAGTGATTTAGTACTTAAATTTTCAATGATAGAGAACTTTTTATTGCTTATTGGTGCTTTTTCTGCAATTTGGTTTGGGATCTACGGGTTATTATTCAGCCTATTGATAGTCAAGATCGTAGTAACTATAATAACCGCTTTTTTTTCCGGACGACTAATCAATTACGGACTCTTTTCCCAGTCCAAAGACCTATATCCAAGTTTCCTCATTGGGGGTATAAGTGGTCTTATTGTTTTTTTAGTAAACGCATTTGTACTGTTGCAGTGCATGGATTCCCTTCGAATAGTAATTTCTGGAATTACTTATTTCGCAATTTATATTACAATATCCCTTATTACAAAGGTTGAAACAATTAGCGATATAAAAAATTTAATTCGAAAAGCTTAAGAATGGCAATTAATCTCTTTTTAGCACATACCGAATATCATTTGTTACAAAGTATCAATTTAGCGACAACACTTTATCCACAGAAACATCTTGAGAATATAATATATGTTATTCAAACAAAGCGACGACTGAATGATATAAAGAGGATATCTAAAATAGATAATATTGAATTTAAATATTTGGAGGGTGTTTCAGAAAAAGAGAAGTATCATATTTTAAGGAGAACGCGGTGTGATAGGTTTATTTTTTTTCAGGAAGATTCATTAGCAAATTGCAATCTTGCTAATTACTACAGGAAAAAGTATAAAGCAATGATTAGTTTGGCGCCCGATGGGTATAAACCTTATGCTGTTTATAAAAAGAAACATGAAATGTTATCAATGCTCCGGGATACTTTTGAAGCATATAAGGATTTAATTAGTAAGGGTATTCTGCCAACAGTTTTCCAATGGTCTCAACATTATAAATATGCTTCTACAAAATTTTTGGATGAAATTTATTTAACCAATCCCAATGAATTTCCTTCCAGGATGGCTCATAGAAACATTAGTATCGTAAAGATTCCTGAGTTTAGTGAACAGGCTTTACTACATGCTGGTTCTGTTTTTAACTTATCAGATGAATCTTTCCCTATTCCTGAAAATGGAATATATTATTTTAATCAACCATTTAAAGAGCAGTTCGACGCGGTAGAGATAGATTTCCTAAAAGATTTGATCAATATGCATTCTGGAAAGAATATTTATATTAAACTCCATCCCCTAACCACAGAATTAAAAAAGAAAAAGTACGAAAATTTAAGGGGTTTAAAAATAATAGAAACTAAAGTTCCGGCAGAATTATTCATTTTAAACTTAAAAAAATCTATATTATTTACCGGTTGGTCAACCGTCTTAATTACAAATAATCCTTCTTGTAATTTTTATTTTAATTTACCTATCTATAAAAACAAAGGTTCAAAGGCAACTGATCAATCTGATTTGGTAATTCTTCCCCATATTACATTGGTTTCAAAACCTGGTGAAATGGAATTTCCAGCAGTATAAAAGTAAAGGATATTTAATAAAATTATTGATAACAATTTGATCTCTTCATCTCATAGAAAGTTAAATAACAAAGGATTTTTATTCCTTTTGTTTATGATATCACCTATTCTGTCCTTTGTCTATGCGTTAAAAAGGTTTAGGAATCGAAATTATCATGTAATAATTTTATTGTTTGCCTTTTTGTTTGGATATTCATTTATACCTTATGAGAACTCCGATACAGAGCGGTATAAGCATTATTATGAAATAGTGACGCAGTTCAGTTTGAACGAATACATTCAAGAAATCTCTTTGACCTATTCGGGAGGGGCAACCTTTCCAGACATTTACTTACCAAGTTTAATGTTTATAACCTCTGTTTTTGGGGCATCTTTTAAGGTTTTTATTGGGGTGCAGGCAGTGATATATTTCGATTTTTTTCTTGGAATATTAAACACCATATTAGATCAGGTAAAAAATGCTGAATATAAAAAATACATTGTGTTTTTTTTAGGCTGTGTATTTATTTATTCTTTTTCCTCCGGTATTAATGGGATCAGATTTCCAACAGCATTTATGGTGTTTATGTATTTTACTTTAAAATACCTGTTTAATCCAAAATTGATATATATAATCCTGGTAGGCCTTTCATGTTTGATCCATATAGCCTTACTACAGGCTTATTTAGGCTTCATTTGTTTTATTGCCATTAATAAAATTAACAATAAATATTTGAAAACTTTAATTATTGTTGGTTTTGTAGGTTTACTGTATAGTTTAAATATTCAGGAAACTACACAGCTTATTAATAATGATATTATTTCGCAAAAAGTACAGGACTATACCAATGAAAATTATATTGAGCAAAGGGAGGCCCACACTAAAAAATGGAACTGGTATATACAATTTAATCAGTACTCCAATTTTTATTTTCTCATTGGCATGGTGTTTTTATCAATGTTTAAATTTAAAGCTAACCCTATTGTAAAACGTTTGTTTTTAATTACCCTGGTATTCTTAATTATTTCCATGTTTAATGAATTATACCTGGATCCAATTAGCAACAGGTACCGGGAATTTTTTGAATTTTTTGCCTTGATTTATTTAATTATTTTATTCGCTTTTTCTCCAGCGTCTCGGTTTAAGAATATAGCAAATAAAATATATTCAGTTATTTTGTTAATCACCATCTTAATTCAATTAAGATCGCTATCCTACAATCTTGACTTTATCCGTTTATCAATTTCGCCGGTGATTAATTTATTCGAATTTGATAGTGTCAACATCTATCACTTTCTTTAAAAATTACCTTTAGAAATTGCCCAATAGAAAACTAGTGAATGGGAATTGCATCTTGGAATGAAAGTACCTTTAAAAACCATTGAATAATAATTAAATATATATGCTAACATTTAAGGAGAAAATAGCCAAAAATTATATCAATGCCGTGGGCTGGAGTACGAAGCAGAAATATTTGCTTATAGAAAGCGACGATTGGGGTGCGATTCGAATGCCCTCAAAGAATGTTTATGAACGGTTAATTCAAAATAACATTGAAGTTAATAAATTTAGCTTTGATAGGAATGATTCATTAGAATCTGAGGAAGATCTTAAGGCTCTATTTAAAACCTTACAAAAATTTGAAGACAAAGAAGGTAACAATCCTGTTATAACAGCCTACTATGTAGTGGCTAATCCGGATTTTGAAAGAATTGAAGCCTCAAAAAGAAAAGAATACCATTACGAGACTATTTTAGAAACCTATCAAAGAGCTGCACACACCCAAAAAGTGCCGGCTTTAATCAAAGATGGGATGCAAAAGGGAATCTTCATACCTCAATCCCACGGGAGAGAACACATACAAGTGAAACGATGGATGGAAGCAATCAATTCAAATTCGAAAAAAGAACAGATTGCTTTTAAAAATAGGGCAATTATATCCTCAAAATCCTCTACATGTTCACAACCTTACATCAAAAATTACTTTGCAGGTCAGGATTATTCAGATGAAAGCGAGCATACCGAATTGGAGACTATCAATGCAGAAGCCTTGGATCTTTTTGAACAGATATTTGGATTTAAATCTATTTCTTTTGTCGCACAGGGAGGTGTTTGGGGTGACCATTTATTGAAAACACTTTTTGATAAAGGCGTTCGTTTAATAGGAGGTCAACAACTTTATCCCAATGGTGAGGCTAAGCACAAAACTGTCAACAAATTCTGGGGTTCACAAAATCAATTTGGACAATTACATTGGAGACGAAACTGTATGTTTGAACCTGCACGCAATCAAAATTTTGATTGGATAGGAAAATGTCTTCAGGAAATAGAAATTGCATTTCGTTGGGGTAAACCGGCTGTAATAAGTGCACATAGAGAAAACTTTATAGGAAGCATTTTTGAAGAAAACAGAACCACATCTCTTAAAAAAACAGAAGAATTGATTGCATCTGTATTAAAAAAATGGCCCGATGTGAAATTTATTAGTACCCATCAATTAGCCGAAATCATGAATTCTTCTTTAAAAAATTAAAGACTCGGTATTCTAAGTTAAAAGTTTAATGAAGTATTTTTTAAAAAAGGGAAAAACAATTTCGAAAGGATTTCTTTATAATTTTAAGGGGTGGAAAACCAATCGTAAAATTGTAGTCATTGAGTCAGATGATTGGGGGGGTGAACGAACTCCAAATAAAGCAATTTTCGCAAAACTTCTAAACGCAGGTTTAAGGGTAGATAAGTGTGCATTTAGTAAATTCGACACTATAGAATCAAAAACAGATTTATCGTCATTATTTGAAGTGTTGTCTTCGGTTAAAGATATTAAGGGTAAACCTGCAGTTATGACAGCTAATTTTAATCTTGCTAACCCAGATTTTCAAAAGATAAAAGAAAGTGATTTTTCTAAATATTATTATATTGATTATATCAATACTCTGGATAAATATAATAGGTCTCAAGTTTTAGCAACAATATATGAAGGAATAAGTAGTGGTGTTTTCTTTCCGCAAAGTCATTCCAGAGAACACATAAGTCCTTATTTATGGTTAGAAGAAATAAGAAATGGAAATGAAAGTTTGAAAAAGGCTTTTGATCTTCAAGTCTATGGTTTAAGTCGTATTACATCTTCTGAAATTGTTCAGTTTCATTTAGCCAGTCAGTTATATCGAAATGAGAAAGAACTAGATTTTGTATCCAAAGCCATGCAGGATGGACTGAAATTGTTTGAGTCTTTATTTGGTTTTCGATCTTTGTCTTTTATAGCCCCGGTTTATACTTGGAATGATAAAATTGAAAATTTAATGAACCAAAATGGATTAAATATCATTCAGAGTTCTTTTTATCAAAATAATTTTGATCCTTCTAATGTTAAGCATTTCGAAAGGAAATTTCACTATACAGGACAGCACAATGACAATAATCAACTATATACTGTAAGAAATTGTCTTTTTGAACCTTCGTTAAATTCTAAAAAAGATTGGGTAGCCAGCTGTTTAGAGGAAATTAAATATTCCTTTTTTATGAATAAGCCGGCTATAATCTCTTCACATAGATTAAACTATATTGGAGGACTTAATGAGAAAAATAGAGAAGATAATTTAAAACATTTAAAAATGTTATTGATTGAAATTAAAGACAGGTGGCCATTGGTGGAATTTATGACTAGTGTTGAACTCGGTAAGTTAATAGAAAAAGAAATTGGGATTAAAAATATTTAAAAAATATCTTTTTAGATTAAAGGTGTTTTTCGTAAAAATCACAAATGTTAATTTAGAAGTTGGTGATGGATCACGAATTGATTTTGGAACAAAAATTATTTCCTGCGGAAATAGAATATACTTGGGAAAGAAAGTATACCTAAGATCTAATCCAAAGTTTTATCAAGCAGGAATGCCTTTTTCTACTACACTTTTAACTGATGTAAAAGGTTCTTTTATTAATGTTGGTGACAATTGTAGAATAAATGGGGTTTATATTCATGCCCAGGCAGGAATTACAATAGGTCGAAATTGTGTCATTGCATCCGGTGTTCATATTATAGATTCCAACGGTCATGAACTTATTTCTATAGACAGAACAAAAGGAAGGGATATCCCTCTGGAAATCATTATTGGCGATAACGTTTGGATTGGCATTAACGCAGTGATATTAAAAGGAACCATAATTGGTGAAAATTCCGTGATTGCAGCGGGAAGTATTGTAAAAGGCTCATTTCCAAAAAATTCATTGATAATGGGAAATCCAGCTCAACTAGTTAAATCATTAGATATAAAAGATGAAAATAGCGCTTCATAATAGTCCTTACTCTTTTTATGAAGAGTGGAAAAGTTTTTGTGATCAGAAAAAAATTGACTATAAAGTGGTTAATTGTTATGACGATGACTTCATCGATCAAATGGAAGACTGTGAAATTTTAATGTGGCATCATAATCATGCCGATCCCCGTGATGTTCTATTTGCAAGGCAATTGTTGGCCTCTCTTGAAGTTGCTAATAAAAAGGTGTTTCCTGATCATTTTTCAACCTGGCATTTTGATGATAAGTTGGGACAAAAATACTTGTTTGAGACTACTAAAATTCCTCATGTAAAGACCTATGCTTTTTTTGAGAAAAAAAAGGCATTACAATGGGCTGAAACTGCAACCTATCCTAAAGTTTTTAAATTGCGAAGAGGAGCCGGTTCACGAAATGTGTGGTTAGTGAATTCCAAACCTGAAGCCTTAACAACAATTAATAAGGCTTTTGGAAAAGGGTTTAGACAGTATGACGCTATGGGAGGGGTTAAAGAAAATTTTAGAAAGTACAGGTTAGGTAAAGGAAGTTTTAAAGAAATAGTAAAAGCACTTGCTCACCTGTATATTCCTTTAAACTTAGAAAAATCCCAAGGACGTGAACGTGGTTATGTTTATTTTCAGGATTTTATACCTAATAACAAATTTGATATTCGAGTTATTGTAATTGGAAACAAAGCTTTTGCAATTAAGCGACACGTAAGGGATAATGATTTTAGAGCTTCCGGTAGCGGTTTTATAGAATATGGGAAGGAACTTTTTGATATTTCACTGATAGAACAATCATTTGAAAATGCAGCAAAAATTAAGGGGAACTGTGTGGCTTTAGATTACGTTTTTTTAGAGGGAAAAGCTTTAGTTGTGGAAGTTAGTTTTGGGTTTAATAAAAAGGGATATTATGATTGTCCGGGTTATTGGACCCAAGATTTAAAATGGCATGAAGGAACTTTTAATCCATATGGTTGGATGGTACAAGATGTAATTAAACTGTCTAAATAATTTAAGCTTGAAAAGAATTCTCATTGTAGCTCCCTCCAGAAAAATGGGCGGGATTGAAAGAGCTCTTTCTGTATTGGC
>Ga0314774_1001175_pt1 | contig 17537 bp, 20 predicted proteins | sample MetaGCBIA2018_FD_204515 | JGI IMG/M metagenome (GOLD analysis project Ga0314774, IMG submission 204515) | Cryopeg brine microbial communities from Beaufort Sea near Barrow, Alaska, United States - CBIA 2018 | ecosystem: Environmental > Aquatic > Marine > Coastal | place: USA: Alaska | collected...
TATTAGGCTGTCCAAATTGTAATATTTGGACAGCCTTTATTTTTTGAAAAATTTATATCTCAATATAATAAATAACAGATTCGATGACCGACCCTGAATTGATCGCATTTTTAGAAGATTTACTTACCCCTGCGAGAAAAGCCTTGTTTGATAAGGTGGTCCGGCAAAGGACCAATCATTTTACGGTGGTAACCGAAGATGTTTATCAATTGCACAATGCTAGTGCTGTTATGAGGAGTTGTGATGTTTTTGGGATTCAAAATATCCATGTCATCGAGGAGAGGAACTTAAAAAAGATTGAGCGTGAAATTGCAATGGGAGCTCAAAAGTGGGTCACTCTTAACAGGTATCATGGCAGTGATGAATGTATCCAAAATTTGCGTGAGAAAGGTTATCAAATTGTGGCTTCATCACCACACTATGATGCCAGGATGTTGGCAGATTTCGATATTTCAAAACCCTCCGCAATTTTCTTTGGAACTGAAAAAAATGGACTTTCAGAAGAAATAATTGATCAGGCAGATGCATTTATAAAAATCCCGATGGCAGGATTTACCGAAAGCCTGAATATTTCGGTTTCAGCGGCAATTATTCTTCAGGAGATTACCCAGAAATTAAGAAGCAGCAATTTAAACTGGGAATTAACGGAGAATGAAAAAAATGCAATTAAATTTGAATGGTTGAGTAAAAGTTTTAAAAATTTTGATCAACTAGTCAAAAAGTTTCAGGATAATAGGTAGTTTTATACTCTAATTGATAAAGTAGTTTCTATGACATTAATTTTTTATATCATCATCGGCATAATTACTTTTATTGCATTTCTTCAAGCTGCCGCTAAAAAGGAATTTGAAATAAACAGAACTGTGGTTATAAACTGCCCAAAGGAAGAAGTATTTAAAATAGTGAGGCAGTTGAAAAAAGAACATTTATGGATGCCCTGGTTTGCTGATAATTATGATGGTATTTTAAAATATAAAGGAGAAGATGGGAGATTAGATGCCCTTTTATATTGGAAAGGACATAAAAGATTTTATGAAGGCACTCAAAATATTACAAAAATACAGCAGGGAAAAATTATTGAAACAAAAATTTCCATTGTAAAACCCTTTAGAATGATATTACTGGAATATAAAGGTCTGAAGGAAATTGATGACAACAAGACCAAAATGGTTTGGGGAGTAAAAGGGTACCTGGCCTTTCCTTTTTCAGTACTTGCTCTTATCCAACCTGTTGATAATGCTTACGGCAAAGATTTGGAATTGGGCTTAAAAAAATTGAAAACAATATTGGAAGCTAAGAATAAATCCAAAGAAGTCAACACTTTATAGTACTTTCAATGTTCTTTTTGTCTTGGGTGATATAGTCTAATTCGTTTGGGTCAAATGAGATGTATTGACAATCTCCGTTGCCTAATAGCAAGGAAAATATTTATGATCTATAAAGTTTAATCTCTTTTAAGCACCTTATATTCCTCGTAACAACCATTTATTGCGTCCAGGATTTGAAGATCGTTCGCACTGCGTATAAAATCTTTAGAATAATTGCATCTGGCAAGAATCTCATCTATATCAATCTGGTTCATTTGAAGCACAGCAGCCAATGTTTGCCGGTCAAATTTTGTTAAAAGTAAATTCCTGATCTCATCATCATCCTTCATTTTGCGAAGTTTCCGCATTTGTTTTGGGTTATTCCCAAAGATATTATAGAGCGCATCTGCAGGATTAAATATGGCTCCAAGCACTTTTGCGGTAGCATTGGGGGAATAATCCCCTCCTTCATAGGCGGAATTTAGACCAGATATGCTATATCGATAATTTTCATAGATTGGAATGTTTTTGGCGTCAATTTCCAGATACCCCGTCAATTGAATCGGTTTTATCACGACTTCTTCCAAAGCGATTCCGAGTTCAGTCATTTTCACTTTCACTACACCATATTTCAACCAGTCGTTTGTAACTCTTACCTGGATTGTTCTAAAACCCAAATAGGAGAAAAACAAGGTATCATTAACAGTGGCAACAATTTCAAAATCACCTGAATTGTCAGTTGTTGTACCTTTAACCTGGTTTAAATTCACAATGTTAACTCGTTCCAAAGGGAGATCGTTGGAAGCGTTTAAAACCTTCCCGGTAACGATGTCTTGATCCTGGGAAAATCCGCTAAAACCAATGAATAATAAAAATGTAAGGGATATAAGTAATTTCATAAAGTTGTATGCAATGGGGAATTAGTATAGTAAATATTGTACCAAACTAATCCCCCTTGCCTTATTTTCTTATGAGCGTCTTAATTTTCTTCTGTTCACAGAGCTTTCTATATTTTTTTTCCTGCTTCCTCCTTTACCTGAAGTTTTGTTCTCGCCTCCTTCGCTAGCTCCGGATGATGATCTTCTTCGTCCACTGGATTCTGAAGACCTGTGTGCTCCTTTAGATTTGAAATCTCCACGATCGCCACGTTCACTTCGTTTGCGTCCTGAAGAACGTCCGCTTCCGCCGCCATTCTGAGAAATTTCAACGCTAATACGTCGTCCCTTATGTTGGAAATCCTGAAAAGTTGAAATTATTTTCTCACTTAATGAGGAATCTGTATTGAAAAAAGAAAAGCTCTCTTTTACATCAACTCTTGAAACATCGTCTCTTCCAAGATCCAGAGTAGCCTTTAGGAAATCCTTAAGGGTCATCCAATCAAAATCGTCTTTTGATCCTACATTTATGAAATAACGTGTGCTATCTCCACCACCGGTATAACTTTCGTCACGGGTATTGGATACTTTGGAATTTAAATTCGTTGAATTTTTGTAGTAATTATAGAACCTTGTAAATTCAACCGAAAATACCTTTTGAATGATCTCTTCTTTAGAAAAATCTTTCAAGACATCTTCAATACTGGGTAAATATGGTGCTATATCCGGGTTTATCTCGGTGTCCTTAATATCGTTCGCAAGGTGAAAAAGCTGAATGCTGCAAATTTCCTTTCCATCGGGAATATCTTTATGTTCAAACGTTTGTTTGATCATTCTCTCGATACTTTTTATTTTCCGAACCTCACTTTTGGAAACTAAAACCATAGAAACACCACTTTTTCCGGCTCTTCCTGTTCTTCCGCTTCGGTGTGTGTAGATCTCTATTTCATCCGGCAGTTGGTAATTGATAACGTGAGTTATATCGTCAACATCAATCCCACGAGCAGCAACATCGGTAGCCACAAGCATTTGGATTTGACGGTTCCTGAAGCTCTTCATTACCATATCGCGCTGTCCCTGGCTTAAATCGCCGTGGATTGCCGCAGCGTTGTATCCGTCATCAATAAGATTTTCAGCAACTTTTTGTGTATCTCGTTTTGTCCGGCAAAAAATAACCGAAAAGATATCGGGATTGGCATCAGCCAGACGTTTAAGGGCAGAATAACGGTCCCTTGAGTTAATCAGATAATATTCGTGTGATACGGTAGATGTACCCTGGTTTTTGGTGCCAACGGTAATTTCAACCGGAGCACGCATAAATTTTTTGGCGATGGTAGAAACCTCTTTTGGCATCGTGGCTGAAAACAACCAGGTGCTCTTCTCTTTAGGTGTGTGCGATAAAATGGCCTTAATATCTTCAAAAAAGCCCATATTCAACATTTCATCGGCTTCATCCAATACGCAATATTCAATTTTTGAAATATCCACCAATTTACGGTTGATCATATCTTGCATTCTTCCGGGAGTTGCCACAATAATTTGTGCTCCCCGCCTGATTTCACGGGCTTGTTCTGTAATACTTGCACCTCCGTAAATTGCCACAGTGTGCAATCCAGGAATATGTTTTGAATAGCTTTTAAGCTCATTGGTAATTTGCATACACAATTCCCTTGTTGGGGAAAGAATCAAACCTTGCGTGTGTTTACTTGTGGCGGTGATCTTTTGAATGAGCGGGAAACCAAATGCAGCTGTTTTCCCCGTACCGGTTTGGGCAAGCGCCACCATATCGGTGTCTTCTTGCAATAGAATAGGGATTGCTTTCTCCTGTACCTCACTTGGGCTTGTAAAACCCATATCTTCGACCGCTTTAATAATGGCAGGATTTAACCCTAATTGTTCAAATTTATCCATATAAAATTTTAATAAGTTGCAAAGGTAAGCATTAGTTTACAGCTTATTAAAAAATTTTTTAAACGATTGAAAATCAGTTAATTTGTGAGAAAATCGATTAAATCCCGAAAAGCCATGCCCCTGTGGCTTATAGCCGATTTTTCATCTAAATTCATTTCGGCAAAAGTTTTGTCGCTTCCATCGGGCTGAAATACAGCGTCATAGCCAAAACCGCCGGTTCCTATTTTTTTTCCGGTAATTTTCCCCTTGCAAATTCCTGGAAACATATATTGTCGATTGTTTAAATTTAGAGCTATTACCGTTTTAAATTGTGCATTGCGGTTGGCATTTCCTTCCAATTCATTTAACAACTTTTGTATGTTTGCTTCGTCGTTTTTTTCTTCTCCTGCATAACGGGCTGAATATACTCCCGGTTTTCCATTTAGGGCTTCCACTTCAAGGCCAGTGTCATCTGCAAAGCAATCTAAATTATATGTTTGTTTAACGAAATCGGCTTTCAATACTGCATTTTCTTCAATAGTTTCTGCTGTTTCGGGGATTTCTGTATAACACCCAAGTTCATCCAGGGATATTAATTGAAAAGAATCAGGCAATAAAGCCTGTGCCTCTTTTAACTTGTTTTTATTGTGAGTTGCAAATACGAGTTTCATCTGTATGTATTATTTTTTTTATCAGGCATAAATAACATCCAAATGGGCATTTCCCGGTGTGAGAAAAAATTTATTATTATGGATGTTTCATTCAATTGAATTTTTCAATATTAACGATGGTGATATGGCTCATTTTTTAAAATAGTAAAAGCCCGGTAGAGCTGTTCAGTAAAAAATAAACGAACCATTTGATGGGAAAAGGTCATTTTTGATAATGAAACAGTCGAATCAGCACGATTATAAACGGCTTCGGAAAATCCATAAGGCCCACCAATAACAAATACAAGTTGCTTTAATCCGCTGTTCAGCCTTTTTTGAATATATTCTGAAAAGGCTTCAGAAGTAAATTGTTTTCCGCCTTCATCCAAAAGCACCACAAAATCTGAGGCGATTAACTTGTTTAAGAGAAGCTCGCCTTCTTTTTGTTTTTGTTGATTTTCATTTAAATTTTTGACTTTTTTAATATCGGGGATCAGTTCAAATTCAAATTTGTTGTAAAACTGAAGCCGGTTGATGTAAACTTCAGTTAAATTTTGAAGGGCCGGATCGTCAGTTTTTCCGATTCCAAGTAATTTTATGGTCATTTATTTATAACTTTTACTTTGCTACATTTACAAAAATAACCATTGAAATGATCTCACAGGCACAATTTGAAAAGGAAATTGAATTAATTATAAGTAATGCCATCCGGGAAGATATTGGAGAAGGCGATCACAGCTCTTTGGCCTGTATTCCGAAGGCTGCGCATGGCAAGGCAAAATTGCTGGTTAAAGATAATGGGATCATTGCCGGCGTTGAATTTGCAAAACGGGTTTTTGAATATGTAGACAAAGATCTTAAAGTTGATATTTTGATTAAGGACGGGAGTTTGGTTAAGAAAAAAGACATTGTTTTTTATGTGGAAGGTTCTTCCCAATCTATTTTAAAGACAGAAAGGCTGGTTTTAAATGTCATGCAGAGAATGAGTGCCATTGCTACCAAAACCCAGGAGTTTGTAAAGAAACTGGAGGGCACTAAAACCAAAATTATGGATACCCGGAAAACCACCCCGGGAATTCGGGCATTGGAAAAATGGGCGGTTAAAATTGGAGGTGGAGAAAATCACCGATTTGGATTATTTGATATGATTATGCTGAAAGACAATCATATAGATTTTGCGGGAGGAATTACACCGGCAATCAATAAAACCAAACAATATTTAAAGGAGAACAACCTGGATCTAAAGATTATTGTGGAAGCCAGGAATCTCACCGAGATCATGGAAATTTTGAAGGCTGAAGGAATTTATCGTATTTTAATAGATAATTTCAGTTTTGAAGAAACAAAAATGGCAGTTCAACTAATAAATAATAAATGCTTAACCGAATCCAGCGGCGGAATTACCATTGATACCCTAAGAAAATATGCCGAATGTGGGGTAGATTTTATCTCCAGTGGTGCATTGACACATTCCATTTATAATATGGACCTAAGTTTAAAAGCTGTGTAATATATGCATATTAAAAGAACGGTAATATCCATTTTAAAAAACATATCGGATACCTGGGAACGGATGACAAGAAAAATCATTCTGCCCGGCCTGAATGGGTTAACTGCTTATGATTTATGGGAAATTTATTCGGGAGGGATCATCAAGGGAACATTCTCTACCAGGGCAAGTGCGATCGCTTTTAGCTTTTTTATGGCCCTATTTCCATTTTTGCTCTTTGTGCTTAATTTGATTCCTTACATAAATTTCATAGACGATTTTCAGTTGCAGTTCCTGGTATTTATGGATTCTCTGTTACCGCCAACCACATCCGAATTTTTTAATGATATTTTTTTGGATATTGCCAACACCCCCCGTGCAGGTCTTCTCTCTTTTGCATTTATTTTATCCATACTTTTAATGACCAATGGTGTAAATGCTATTTTCACAGGATTTGAATTTTCATATCACACAAACGCCAACAGGTCTATAATAAAGCAATACCTGGTAGCGGTTGGAATGTCTGTTTTCATGGCATTATTGTTGCTAATAACCGTGATACTAATGGTTTATTTGACTTATGCAGTGGATGATTTAAGTGAAATAGGCATTTTTATTGAAAAGAGTTTCTCGACAATGTTGGTGAGATACGCGGTGTTTATTCTGTTAATTTATATTACGGTCTCAACATTGTATTATTTTGGAACCAAGGAAGGGAAACAGTCCAAGTTTTTTTCAATAGGAGCCCTCTCTACGACTCTGCTTATGTTGCTCACAACCTATCTTTTTGGCGTATATATAGAAAATTTTTCTCAGTATAACGAATTGTATGGTTCCATTGGAGCACTTTTGGTCTTGATGATCTATATTTGGTTAAATTCAAATATATTGTTGCTGGGTTTTGAATTAAATGCGTGTTTAATTAAAATGAAAAAAGGATTACATATAAACTAATAAATCAAACTATTATGAAAAAGGCATTCTTATTATTATTTGCGATCACAATTTTCGGCTCGGCCCCCGCTCAAACAAAAGTCGCTGGAGCTACCTTACCTAATACAGTTAGCTTTGAAGGTGAAAAATTAATATTAAATGGAGCAGGTGTAAGAGAAAAGTATTGGATGGATATGTATGCCGGGGCACTTTATTTAACCTCTAAATCCTCTGATGCCAATGAGATTGTAAATAGCAATAGTCCCGGGGCAATTAAACTTCACATTGTATCCAATCTTATTACAAGTAACAAAATGGTCTCAGCCATAAATGAAGGTTTTGAAAATTCAACTAACGGGAAACCTGAAGCAATTTCTTCAGAAATAAAAAAATTTATAAGTTATTTTGAAGAACAAATTAGCAAAGAGGACATTTTTGATATAGTCTATATTCCCTCAAAAGGGGTGCTGGTATATAAAAATGGCACACAAAAAGGAATCATAAAGGGATTGGAATTTAAAAAAGCATTATTCGGGATATGGTTGTCTGATAAACCTGCCGATAAAAAATTGAAACAGGCTATGTTGGGTGAAAAATAAAATTTGGTTAAATACAGAATTTGACTTTAAAACTTAGGTATAATGACTGGGAAGAAATCTTTTTTGATTTTATTGCTGTTTTTAGCTTTTAGCAACATTCAATCCCAGTCGGTATTGGGTGTATGGAGAGCCATCAATGAAGAAACCGGGAAAGCAATGTGTCTCGTTGAAATTTATGAAAAGGAAGGTCAGTATTATGGAAAAGTCAAGAGAATTTTAAAAGAAGATGATAGAGACCGTATTTGCGGCAAATGTGAAGGAGATTTAAAAGACATGCCCGTTGAAGGAATGGTCGTAATAGACGGATTGGAAAAAGACGGAGATTATTATGATGGAGGAACGGCTCTTGACCCTAAATCCGGAAAGGAATACAGGTGTAAAATCTGGCTGGATGAGATGAATCCCGATATTTTAAAGGTAAGGGGGTATCTGGTGATATTTTACAGAACCCAAACATGGGAAAGGAATAAATAATTTTTTAAAACAAAAACATATAAAACCATTCTTATTTTTAAGGATGGTTTTTTTTATTTGGAGAAAAAAGAAACTTAAATTTGTTTCCCAACTTAAGTACATTCAATGAATTTCTATATTAACGTTATCCTCCCACTTCCTTTAGAAAAACAGTTTACTTATGAAGTAACTCCAGACGAAGCCGAATTTTTACAACCGGGGATGCGGGTTGCAGTACCATTTGGGAAAACCAAAATATATACAGGGATCGTTGCCGGTATTCATCAAAATGCTCCACAAAAGTATGAAGCCAAACCGATTGAACAAATACTTGATGAATCTCCTGTAGTTACAAGGCATCAGTTGAAGTTTTGGGATTGGATAGCCCGTTATTATATGTGTGCAGAAGGAGAAGTGCTTAAAGCGGCACTCCCTGGCGGTTTTTTGTTGGAAAGCGAAACTTTGGTACAATTAGCTCCTTCAGCTCAAATTGATGAAGACGATTTAAGCGATGAAGAATTTTTACTTTATGAAGCCCTTCAACGCCAATCTTCCCTGAAAATCCAGGAAATAATGCAGCTGCTGGACAAAAAGAAGGTGTTGCCCATTATAAACCGGATGGTTTTAAAAAACCTTTTGGTGGTAAACCAGGAAATTTTCGAGCAATACAAACCTAAGCTCATTCGCTATATTAAGCTGAATGAGAAGTTTGATTCGGAAAAAGATATGCAGTTGCTTTTAGAGGGATTGAGCAATGCTCCCAAACAACGGGAAGTTATTTTATCCTGGTTTCAGCTTCAGGCAAAAGGCATAAAACCGGTTCAGTTAAAATTGCTTTCCGAAACCAGCGGGGCATCAACAGCAATTATAAAAGCTTTAATTGATAAAGAAATATTTTCGGAATATTACTTAAAAACCGACCGGGTAAAATATGATATAAAGGATACTGATCGGTCCATGGTTTTAAATGAATGGCAGCAGGAGGCTTTTGAAAAAATCAATACTATTTTATCAAATGATGAAGTTTGCTTACTCCACGGGGTTACCTCTTCCGGAAAGACCGAAATTTACATCAAAATAATTGAAAATATTATTTCCCAGGGGAAGCAGGTTCTTTATCTATTGCCCGAAATTGCACTAACCTCACAACTTGTTAGCCGGCTTCAGGTTTATTTTGGGGAACAAGTCTTGGTGTATCACAGTAAGTACTCTGTAAATGAACGCATGGAGGTTTACCGGCACGTATTAAATTCGAACCCAAAAGCAAAGATCGTATTGGGAGCACGATCGTCTTTATTCCTGCCTTTTCAAAATTTAGGTTTGATCGTGGTAGATGAAGAACATGAAACCACTTATAAGCAATTTGATCCTGCGCCGCGGTATAATGCCCGGGATGCAGCAGTGGTTTTGTCTCAAATGCACAAAGCAAATATTCTTATGGGGTCAGCTACCCCATCTATAGAATCGTATTTCAACGCATCACAAAAAAAATATAAACTGGTCACTTTAAAAAGGCGATTCGGGAATGTCCAGCTCCCTGAAATCGAGATTGTTGACATTAAGGAAAAATATAGGAAAAAGCAGATGAAAGGCCATTTTTCCGATAGGTTATTGGAGGAAATCAAAATTACCCTTGAGGAAGGAGAACAAGTTATTCTATTTCAAAACCGAAGAGGATATTCTCCAATTCTGGAATGTAATACATGTGGTCATTCCCCGCAATGTCCAAATTGTGATGTGAGCCTTACTTTTCACCATCACAGCAACCAGTTGCGTTGCCATTACTGCGGGTACCATATAGCGATGCAGAAAAAATGTATGGCTTGTGACAGTGTAGATTTAACAACCAAAGGTTTTGGGACAGAACAAATTGAAACCCAATTGCAAGCGCTTTTACCGGAGGCGAAAATTGGCAGGATGGATTTAGATTCTACACGCGGGAAACATGGGCATCAAAAAATAATTACTGCTTTTGAACAGGAAACCATTGATATTTTGGTGGGCACCCAAATGCTGAGCAAAGGATTGGATTTTAGAAAGGTGCGTCTGGTTGGAATCATGAATGCGGATAATCTTCTGAATTTTCCAGATTTTAGGGCCCATGAAAGAAGCTTTCAACTGATGTTACAGGTTGCCGGAAGGGCAGGACGCACAAAAAAACAGGGAAAGGTTTTGATCCAAACCTACAATCCACATCATAAAATTGTGCAGCAAGTAGCAGCTAATGATTTTGAAAGCATGTTTAAAGAGCAACTTGAGGAACGCTATCAATACCAATATCCGCCATATTTCAAATTGATAAAATTCACGCTGAAAAGCCGGGATTATTCCAAAACCAACGATGCAGCAGACTGGATTGCAAAGGCTTTGGGAAATGTGTTCAGGGAAAATGTCTTAGGACCGGAATTTCCCCCAGTTGCACGCATAAGGAACGAATATTACAAAAACATCCTTCTAAAAATCCCACCACAACAATCCCTGGGAAAAACCAAGGGGTATATTCATAAAATCTTGAATAGTTTTAGCGCAATTGGGGGATGGAGAGGAGTGAGGGTAATAATAAACGTTGATCCTTATTAGGATTTATTTCTTAACGGTTAAGCCTGATAATTACTTGTGAAGAAAGTATAGTTTATAATTTGGATAAAATTTCAAAGTATCTAAATTTGATAAAATAAATAAAAAGGAAGAGAAACCGGTTTAATTTATTGTGCTTAATGCTTCTATTAAATCAGATTTTTTATGTCGGCTCAGCGGAATTTGCTCCTTGTCGATTTCAATATTTTTACTGTTATAGCGCTCCACTTTTTCCAGATTGACAATGTACGATTTATGGATGCGAAGGAATTTATCCTGTGGAAGTTGTTTTTCAAAAGATTTCATCGTGGCAAGAACTACAAAAGAGTCTTTTTCAGTCACAAATTTAACGTAATCGCCAAGTGCTTCTATATATTTCAATTTACTTAAGAATACCTTTCTGTTCTTCAGGTTGCTTTTCACAAAGATATAATCTTCATCTTCTACAGTAGTTCCATTTACCTTTAAATCATGAAGTTTGATCGCTTTAGCTACAGCATTGTTAAACCGCTCCTTATTTACAGGTTTATGAATATAATCTACAGCATCGTAATCAAAGGCTTTAAAGGCATATTTGGTTTTTCCGGTCACAAATATGATCTGGGGTTTATTGGCCAGGTTGTCCAAAAGGTCAAATCCAGATAAAATAGGCATTTCAATATCTAAAAAAATAAGGTCAACATCTGTGTCCAAAAGACCATTTTTAGTTTCAATGGCATTATTGTATTCTGCGACTAATTTTAAATTGGGATGATCTTTTATCAGCTTTACAATAGATAAACGCTGTAAACTGGAATCGTCAACGACGGCACATTTAAGTAGAGTATCTTCCATAGTTTGCAGGTTAGGCTATAGCAATATTAATCATTAAATTTTATTAATACAAGTTAATATTGAATTACATCGTTAATAAATGTATTTTAACGTGATACCAAGGCTTTGTTTATGTGGAAAAACATGTTACTTTTGCATCCAAATTAATTTAAAACAATTTTTATGAATCATTATGAAACTGTTTTCATCTTGAATCCCGTTTTATCTGATGAACAGATAAAGGAAACAGTTCAGAAATACGAAGACTTTCTTATTTCGAACGGTGCCAAGATGATATCCAAAGAAAATTGGGGGCTTAAAAAATTAGCATACCCAATTCAACACAAAAAAAGTGGTTTCTATCACTTATTTGAATTTGCAGCGCCAGGAGAGGCTATCAATCCTCTGGAAGTTGAATTCAGGAGAGAAGAGCGAATGATGCGTTATTTAACTGTACGTTTGGATAAACATGCACTTGCCTGGGCCGAAAAAAGAAGAAATAGAAACAAAGAAAAAGCGTAGTTATGTCAACTATTGAACAACAATCAAAAGGAAAGAAAGACGGGGAAATTAGATATTTAACCCCTCTGAATATTGAAACTTCCAAAACCAAAAAGTATTGCAGATTTAAAAGATCAGGTATTAAATATATCGATTTTAAAGATGCTGACTTTTTAATGAGTTTTGTTAATGAACAAGGTAAATTGTTGCCAAGACGATTGACCGGTACTTCATTGAAATATCAACGTAAAGTGGCAGTTGCCGTTAAACGCGCCCGCCATATAGCATTAATGCCGTATGTTGGCGATTTATTAAAATAAAAAGAAGGCAATTATGGAATTGATACTTAAAAAAGACGTAGAGAATTTAGGTTTTAAGGATGATATGGTAGTCGTTAAGCACGGTTACGGTAGGAATTTTTTGATCCCTCAAGGTTTTGCCGCTTTGGCAACACCTTCAGCAAAGAAAGTTTTGGCTGAAACTTTAAAGCAACGTGCCTTTAAAGAACAAAAAGATATAGACGAAGCTAAAAAGCAAGCTGCCAAATTAAATGGAATAGAGCTTAAACTAACTGCAAAAGCAGGTGGTGGCGATAAAATGTTTGGATCTATCACAAATGGCAATTTATCTGAAGCTCTTGCGAAAGAAGGAGTTGAACTTGACAAAAAATATATCACCATTGCTGGTGGAAATATTAAACGTTTAGGTCACTATGAAGCTACTTTGCGCTTTCACCGCGCGGTAATTGTACCTTTCGGATTTGATGTTATTGCTCAGGCATAAGTCTGTAATTATATAAATTAAAGCCTACTCTATATTGAGTAGGCTTTTCTATTTAAGCAAATAATCCCCTAATCTAAGCCAACCTTCCAGGTGGTTTTTAATAAATCAAAAAATGAAATACACCAGACTCAGCAAAGAACAGTTTGAAGAATTGCAACAGGAATTCATCAACTTTCTTGCAACACAATCTATTTCCGCAAACGAATGGGAAGAAATAAAACAACAAAAACCGGAAACTGCAGAAGAAGAATTAGATGTTTTTAGCGATTTGATATGGGAAGGAGTTTTGGAGCAGGTGACTTATCTCGAACATTTTTCTCCCAATCAAATGTACCTGTTTCATATTTCTCAGGAGGAAATTGATCTTATCGCGGTAACCGTGGGGAACAAGGCAATAGATATCACAACCCGTGAAGGCTATCAATGGCTGCAAAAAAATATAATGGAGGATTCTGTCAATTTATTTACTTCAACCAAAGCGATAAGCCCCGATAGGAATAAAGATATTTTTGCACTTATACATCAAGGAGCAGTAATTACCAAAGGAGAATTATTTGAATATTTTGACCTGATCGTGAATACTTGATCTACTCATAATGCAGGGATTCTATGGGATCTTGCTTAGCTGCTTTATTGGCCGGATAGCTTCCTGCCAAAATTGCAACTAAAATGGTGATTCCTGTAGCCCATAATATTGCTTTCCAGGGTGTGACAAATTCAAAACCGGCTGCGGCAGAAACTGCCATTCCAATAATAATCCCCAGTATTATTCCTACAATTCCACCAATTTGACCAATTATTAGGGTTTCCATAAAAAATTGGGTAGCAATGGTATTGTTTTTGGCTCCTAAAGCCTTTCTAATTCCAATTTCCCGGGTCCGTTCAGAAACGGATACCAACATTATATTCATAAGGGCTATTGAGGAACCAAAGATTGTTATAATAGAAATAATCCAGGCTGCAAGATTCAGGTATCCTGTAATTGTAAATATCCGGTTGATCAGATCATCACTTTTTTCAATTCCAAAATTGTTTTCTTCAACGGGATTTAGTCTTCTTATGTTCCTAAAAGTAATAATGGCTTCGCTTTGCGCGCCTTCCATCATTTCCTTGTCGCCCACCCGCACACTGATATTATAATTGATATTGGGTTGGGTGAAAATGGAACGTGCAAGTTCTACAGGGATCAATACCCGTAAATCCTGGTTGTTTCCGAAGGTAGAACCTTTGGATTCCAAAATTCCAATCACGGTGAACTTTACTCCGCGAACACTGATGGTTTTGCCTATTGGAGAAATATTTTTAAATAATCCTTCGGCAAAATCAGCGCCCAGGATGGCTACATTGTTGTTGTTTTGAATATCAAAATAATTAAATTCCCTGCCTTCCTCCAGATCCAACCCTGAATTTGTCAGGAAAAATTCGTTCACTCCCAGTACCGAAACTTCGGGATCGGTTTTTTCACTTTCATATTTAACTTCAGCATTGGAAGTCCCCGTAAATGAAATTGAGGTTTGGGTTTTTGGAAAACTATAAGTTTCCTTGAATTCCCGCACTTCCCGATACGTTATTATAGGATTTATTTTTTCTCTTTCTCCTCCACCCCTGGTATGTGTTGTGAACTCGTAGCGCTGCAAATTAAAGGTGTTGGAGCCCATTGAGGCAAAATCACTGCTTATCGTGTTTTCCAAGGCACTAACCGCACTTAAAATACCAACTAAGGCGGTAATTCCAATGGCGATAATCAAAACTGTAAGTGTTGTCCTTAGGATCTGGCTTTTAATAGAATCAAAAGCAATCCTTATATTTTCCTTTAATAGTGGGAACATAATTAAAATATCAAACGCATAGATTAGACTAACAAGATACCGGAATGTTACTTAAAAATCGAAATTTGTTTGGGTTCGTTCAAAAATTAAGATATTTGCACTTTAAAAATCCCGATATCTTACATAGTTAAAGATAAGGTTAGAGACAAAATTATAATTTAAGCAGCGCACAATAAATATTCAATATGGCACAGAAACCATCAATCCCAAAAGGAACCAGGGATTTTTCACCTGCGGAGGTGGCAAAAAGAACCTATATTATCAATTCTATAAAATCTCAATTTGAGAAATTTGGGTTTCAGCCTATTGAAACGCCAAGTTTTGAAAATTCAGAAACTCTCATGGGAAAATACGGGGAAGAAGGTGACCGGTTGATCTTCAAGATCCTGAATTCGGGGGATTTCCTAAATAAGGCTGATAATAAGGCATTAGAGGAAAAGGACAGCCTGAAGTTAACAGCTTCCATAAGCGAGAAGGCTTTGCGCTATGATCTAACAGTTCCTTTTGCCAGGTATGTTGTGCAACATCAAAGCGAGCTGGAATTTCCTTTTAAGCGCTATCAAATCCAACCGGTTTGGCGGGCAGACAGGCCTCAAAAAGGAAGGTTCAGGGAATTTTTCCAATGTGATGCAGACGTTGTGGGCAGCGATAGTTTATGGCAGGAAGTTGAATTTATTCAATTATACGATGCCGTATTTTCATCTTTAAAATTAGAAGGCGTAAGCATTAAAATTAATAATAGAAAAATTCTTTCGGGTTTTGCTGAAGTAATCGGGGAGCAGGAAAAATTGATCGATTTCACTGTAGCCCTGGATAAGCTAGACAAAATAGGCGAGGAGGGAGTGAAAAAGGAAATGTTGGAAAAAGGCATTTCTGCAGAAGCTTTAAAAAAAATACAACCTATTTTTGGGTTGAAGGGCACCTACACCGAAAAAATTGAAAGCTTGAGTCAGATTTTAATCTCTTCTGAAATAGGTAAAAAAGGAATTGAAGAATTGAAGTTTTTACAAAATGCTATTTCAGAAATGCCTTTAAAAACAGCCATTTTGGATCTTGACGTTACTTTGGCCCGCGGACTCAATTATTATACAGGTGCAATAATAGAGGTTTCCGCACCCGAAAATGTGAAGATGGGTTCCATAGGCGGTGGTGGACGTTATGATGATCTCACAGGAATTTTTGGATTAAAAAATATGAGCGGGGTGGGGATTTCATTTGGATTGGACAGGATTTACCTGGTCCTGGAAGAATTAGGCCTGTTTCCAAAAACAATAACTTCAACAACTAAAGTGCTTTTTATCAATTTTGGGGAAGAGGAAGCATTGTATGGATTAAAAGCTATTCAGAAATTGCGAAACGAAGGAATAGCTGCTGAACTTTATCCCGATTCTGCTAAAATGAAAAAGCAAATGAACTATGCGCATAAACGCGAGATACCATTTGTTGTTTTGGCGGGGCCTGAAGAAATAAAATTTCAAGTCTATGGCTTTAAAAATATGGATTCCGGCGAGCAGGAAAAAGTTACCATGGACATATTGATGGAATTGCTGAAATAGGTACAGTTTATAAATTGATATTTCTAAAATCAAAAGTCCGATAGAAAATTGGTTTTATCACTTTTTAGTAAAGAAATTCTAAATTTAGCCCACGATTTTAATCGTGGGTTTAAATTATGTGTATAAAACTATTCTAAGAGTTTTAGCTATTATACCATACCGGAGGTAATCTTCATATTACTTCAGCATTTCATGCTGCATTTCCTGAATTCCTTCCAAACCACCTAAAATTATAAGGGATACTATACCAATAATTAATACGAGTGCGCTTAAAACAATTCCAATAATAGCCAAAATTTTTCCTGTTTTTACATTCTGGTATCCATTGTACATTTCAGGATTTTCATTGTAAATATTAGTAGCCTTTTGAGCCATTAGCATAGTGATGATCCCAAAAACCAATCCCACAATTCCATAACAGCAGCAGCCAATTATAGATAAAATTCCAAAAATCAAAATAAGCGTTGAATTGGGTAATTCTTGTCGTTGTATTTCCATAATGAACGAATTTTAAAATTTTTAGTTTGAAGTTAGTTAAAGAAATGGATCATTTTGATGACATAATTTATAAGAATGATAGCTACATTAATTAAAATCAGGCCGATTTTTATACTGAAATCATATTTAAATTTATAAAACAGATTAGAAAGTACGAAAATCAACAAAATCAAAACGGAATAAATAGCGGGGAACATGCGGAAAGCCTCACTAAATTCTCCGTCAAATAACAAAAGCATCGCGCGTTGGCTGCCGCAGCCATAGCATTCCAATCCAAATAACTGTTTGTTTAAACAAGGAAGCAGGAATTCCTCCATACTTAGGATTTAGTTTTAATTTGAAACAATCACTTTTTTAGAAATAATAGTTCCTTTTGGCCCCGTAATTTTTACAATATAAATTCCATTGCTCAGGTTTGTAGTGGGGAACTCAAAATAATTCTGATTTGCCACATTCTTGAATTCAAATATTTTCCTTCCGGTACCATCAAATAGGGCAATGGAGGTAGATGTATTTTGGGTCGAAGTATTAATTTCCAACCGGGTGAGGGGATTATTTTGAAAAATGGCGTAATCCTTAATGGGTTTTATCATTTCTTCAATTTCTTCTTCTGGAGAAATAAGGTTCGGATTGTTGTATGCAATCTTAAATCGTTTGTGATATTCCCCTTCATTTAATTGAATTTTAAAATCCTGATCTTTCAGATCATAATATAATCCTGTTTCAGAATCAAATAAAAACACTTCAGAATTAAAATTGTCTAAGGCAGCTATTTTGAAGGTCA
>Ga0314774_1001176_pt1 | contig 17480 bp, 18 predicted proteins | sample MetaGCBIA2018_FD_204515 | JGI IMG/M metagenome (GOLD analysis project Ga0314774, IMG submission 204515) | Cryopeg brine microbial communities from Beaufort Sea near Barrow, Alaska, United States - CBIA 2018 | ecosystem: Environmental > Aquatic > Marine > Coastal | place: USA: Alaska | collected...
ACGCATGATGTGGGTGCCGCCAGGCTTTGCCCACGGCTTTCTGGTAACCAGTGACGTGGCAGATTTTCAGTACAAGTGTACGGATTTTTATGCGCCGGAGTATGAGCGCACGGTGCATTGGGCCGATGCCACACTGAAGATCAAGTGGCCTTACTTTGGTCACGCAGAACCCAATATGTCTGAGAAAGATGCAAAAGGTGCAGAATTCGACGAACTGGAGTTATTTTCATAAGCCTCAGCAATACTTATTGAATCAGATTGCATCCGGCATTTGGAGGTGCCTCTAGCCGGTACTACAAGTTGGCAAGTTGGCGAAAACCAAGAGCCAAACCAGAAGAGCTCTAAGATCACCGCCTACCATTTCAGAAAGAACCCAAAAAAATAGTTTTCATCTAAATGCAGGTCATTAATAACAGTAAAGCAGCACGTAAATTAGAAAGGCAGCCTTCTGTTGGCGGACTCCTTCAAGAATCAGCAAATAACTCGGTGAGATTAGGTCCCAAATGGTGGCTCTGAACGTTGGCAGAAACAAACGAATAGCAAAAAATACACTGATGCTCTATTTTCGTCAGCTTCTTATACTATTCATCAGTCTTTATACTGTCAGGATTGTTCTCGACGAATTAGGTATTGAAAACTACGGAATTTTTGGAACGGTTGGTGGTTTGGTAGCTTTGAGTGGGTTTTTATCAGCCTCCTTGGCTCAAGCTACTCAGCGCTTTTTCTCTTTCGCCCTGGGCAGCGGAAACGACGAACGACTTAAACAAACATTTTCTGTCAATCTTGCGCTCTACGCCTCAGTCGCTTTGATATCTTTTTTAGCTCTTCAGACTATAGGTGTCTGGTTTGTCGACACTCATCTATCCATTCCAGACGGCCGGTTTGAAGCAGCAAAAGCACTCTATCACTACGCAACTCTGACGTTTTTTGTGAGCATAATCACCAGCCCCTTTATGGCCATCATCATGGCCCATGAGGATATGAAGCTGTACGCCTACATATCAATTCTCGAAGCGCTTATGAGGCTTGGAGTGGTATTTCTGCTTCAGTACATAGCGTGGGATAAACTGGAGTTGTATGGTCTTTTGGTGCTCTGTGTCGGCGTTGTAAATGCAGTGTTATATATCAGCATATGTCTGCATAGGTACGAGGAATGTCAGTTTCGGAAGATTTACTGGGATTCCGCATTGCTAAAAGAGATTCTTGGCTTTACCGGGTGGACGATTTTTGGAGCTATCTCAAACATGGCCCGAACTCATGCTGTAACTATTCTGTTGAACCAGTCATTTGGCCCTGCTGTTGTCGCTGCGAGAGTGTTATCAGTCACAATCGCAAGCAAAGTGAATATGTTCTCTGGCAACTTCAATGCGAGCCTTTACCCACCCATTGTCAAAAGCTACGCCGCTAATCAACGGCAAGAAATGTTCGGGTTAATAACCGGGGGCTCGAAAATAACGTTTTTTCTGCTTTGGGTATTTGCCTTGCCCATGATGGTGGAGATGGAAACTGTTCTGGGTATCTGGCTCACCACCGTGCCGTCTGATGCTGTACTTTTCTCACAACTGGCCTTGGTCGAGGCGCTGATCCTCTCGATAAGCATGCCGTTAACTGCAGCAGCCAGAGCACCCGGAAAAATGAAAGCCTATGAACTTACGTTGGGTACCATTCAGATAGGAATATTCGTAGCTGCCTGGTCGGTTATTGCCGCAGGTGCACCAGCCTACAGCGTGTTTATAGTGGCAATTATAGCCAACATATTGATGTTTGGTGTCCGCCTTTATCTGGTCAACCGGCTCACTGGATTTCCAATGGGGCACTTTCTGAAATTCACCGCATTACCGGTTGTGGCCATTGTGCTGGTGACAGCCCTCCCGATTGCTGCTCTGAACCAGGTGTTGCCCGAAGGTTTTTACTGGTCAGCACTGGTGATCATCTTCAGCTTCGTTGCGTCTACTATTGCCATGTATTTCATCGGATTGGATGAGACGTGGCGATTGAAAGTAATAAGTATGGTTCGTTCACGATTACCCAAGTTGCAAAGTGCATGAAAAAAATTCTGGTTTTGGGCGGTACCGGCGCGATGGGCAAGCACTTGGTGCAGCAGCTTGCCGAAAGAGGCGATAAAGTCAGCGTTACAACGCGCTCACACCGCCAATCTTCCGCAAACATTGAGTACATTCAGGGGGATGCCAAGGATGACAGTTTTCTCGACCCACTACTGGCTCGTAAGTGGGACGTGATTGCTGATTTCATGGTTTACACCACGCCAGTTTTTGAACAGCGTATACCGATGCTCCTGGCGGCTACCAGTCAGTACATTTTCCTGAGCTCCGCCCGCGTTTATGCCAATTCTGCAGAGCCGATTCAGGAAGACTCGCCCCGTTTGCTCGACATCTCCGGCGATTCCGAGTTTCTCTCTACAGATGAATATTCGCTGGCCAAAGCAAGGCAGGAAAATCTCCTGAACCAGTCTGGTCACAATAACTGGACCATCATCCGGCCTTACATCACCTACAGCGAACAACGCTTACAGCTGGGCGTGCTGGAAAAAGAGGGTTGGCTTTACCGAGCTCTGAAAGGCCGCACCATTGTTTTTTCCGAAGATATTGCGAGCAAACTCACCACTTTAACTTACGGGCTGGATGTAGCCATCGCAATGGCCGGACTGATTGGCGAGCCTCGCGCATTAGGAGAGGCTTATCACATCACGCAAAGAGAAGCCGCCAATTGGCGCGAAGTGCTGGATGTGTATCTTAATGTTTTAGAGAAGCACCTCGGCAAGCGGCCCAATATACTCCTGCTTGATTTGGATGATTTCTCGCGCTGCAAATCGGCAGAGTATCAGATCAAATACGATCGGCTGTTTAATCGGGTGTTTAATAGCTCAAAAATCGCAGGATTTGTGAACTTGGGTGCCTTTAAACCGATTGAACAGGGCCTTACTCGCTGCCTTGAAGAATTTCTGGAAAAACCACAGTTTCTGGCCATCGACTGGCGCGCCGAAGCCGTCAAAGATCAGTACAGCGGAGAAGTGGCAAGCCTTGCAGAGCCAAGCCACTGGAAGCAGAAACTCAAATATATGATTTATCGATTTATCAAAACTTAAATGCCTTGTTTGGTGGGATTATGAGCAAGTTTTACACTGACGAAAAAAACGCCCTTATCATCATCGCGCTTTTGAAGGCGAACGGGATCAGAAAGGTTATCGCCTCGCCGGGTACGACAAATATGGCGTTGGTTTGCAGCATGCAGCACGACTCACATTTTCAGGTCTATTCCTCGGTAGATGAGCGTTCTGCTGCTTATATGGCTTGTGGTTTGGCGCATGAATCCGGCGAACCCGTTGTCATAAGCTGCACAGGCGCTACTGCCTCACGTAATTATATGCCCGGCCTTACGGAAGCCTATTATCGAAAGCTTCCGGTGCTAGCGATCACCTCAACGCAGATGGTGGGCAAAGTGGGTCACAATGTTCCACAAGTAATTGACCGAAGCGTTAAACCCAACGACACCCATCGAATCAGCGTTGAACTACCCATCGTCAAAGATGATGACGACTGGTGGGAATGCGAAGTAAAAGTCAACCAGGCGATTCTAGAGCTGAAACGCGACGGCGGTGGTCCGGTTCATATCAATCTACCAACACGTTATAGCCGCGCTTACGATACTAAAGCACTACCAGCATGCCGCGTGATGAACCGGTTTACTACGGCTGATAAGCTACCCGAATTGCAAGGCCGAGTGGCGGTCTTTGTTGGCGCCCACCGCAGGTTTAGTCCGCAGGAAACAGAAGCATTGGACAACTTCTGCAGGAGCAATAATGCCGTCGTATTTTGCGACCACACAAGCTGCTACAAAGGCGCATATCGCCTTACATACTCGCTAGCGGCCAGTCAGGACCAGATGGACCTGAACGCCGACAAGCCGGATGTGACCATCCACATTGGTGAAATTACCGGCGACTACGCTGGCATGGCTATGGTCGGAAAAGAAGTCTGGCGTGTAAGCGAAGACGGTGAAATTCGCGATACGTTCCGCAAGCTGCGCTATGTGTTCGAGATGGGTAAAAAAACGTTCTTCGAACGCTACACGGATTCTTCCAGAGCCTCGTCGGATCAATATCTGAAGCATTGCCAGGCGCGCCTGAAAGAAGTGCAACAGGAGATTCCGGAGACTCCATTCTCGAACATCTGGGTAGCGCAGCGCACCGCGCACAAAATTCCGGAAGGCGCCGTTATTCACTTCGGTATTTTGAACAGCCTGCGCTCCTGGAACTTCTTTGAATTGCCGCATTCCGTTACGTCTATGTCTAACGTGGGTGGTTTCGGCATAGACGGCGGTCTTTCAAGCCTGCTGGGTGCCTCACTGGCCACACCGAGTAAACTTTACTTCGGGATTATCGGCGATCTGGCTTTTTTCTATGACATGAACGCTCTTGGTAACCGTCACGTCGGTAACAACCTGCGCATCATGGTAATCAACAATGGCAAAGGTACGGAATTCCGGCAATACAATCACTCCGCAGCTCATTTTGGCGACCAAGCTGATGAGTTCATTTCTGCTTCAGGTCACTTTGGCAACAAGTCACCAACCTTGATCAAGCACTACGCGCAGGATTTGGGCTTTAAATACATCAGCGCATCTTCCAAGGAAGAGTATGAGGCGGTATATGGGGAGTTCCTGACGAAGGGTGCTGCTGGGCAGTCTGTTGTGTTTGAAGTGTTTACCGACAGTGAGGAAGAGAGCCGGGCGTTAGAGATGGTTAGAAATATAAGAAGGGCGTCGAAGAGTTCAGCTAAGGCTACTGCGAGACGAATGCTCGGGGATAGATCTGTTAACGCAATAAAAAAAGCTTTAGGTAAGTGATGAGAGTCTCAATACTCACCCAACCTCTCGGAAAGAACTATGGGGGGCTACTGCAAGCATATGCGTTGCAGGTAACTCTAAAAAATCTGGGCTGCACCGTTGAAACCTTAAATAGGCAAAAATCCCTGTCCCTTAAAGTGCGTCAAATATTAAGAGTTAAGTTATTTATTAAAAGAGTATTAGTCGTGTTAGGGCTAAGAAAGTTTCGACAGGCTAACGGAAATTCATATTTAAATCTCGAAAACTTCCGAGACCACTTTGTTTCAGTTTCGCCACTAATTGATTCAGATAAAAAAATGTTGTCCTATTACTCAAAAAGCAGATTTGACGCAGTAATAGTCGGAAGTGATCAGGTCTGGCGCCCACGTTACTCGCCAAAGTTGACTAATTTCTTCCTCGATTTTTGTGATGACCTGAATATTAATTCTAAGCGTATCGCTTATGCTGCTTCATTCGGGGTTGCTCATAAAGAGTATTCCGAAGAGGACGTTTCGATATGCCGAGCTTTGGCAAGAAAGTTTGATGCTATTTCGGTTAGAGAAGATTCAGGAACGGATTTAGTAAAAGATTATTTTGATATGCCTTCGGAGTTGGTTTTTGATCCAAGTTTGCTTCTTGATTGCGCGGATTACGATGATGTTATAGAACGTGACAGCTCTGTAGATATTGAAAGCACGGGTAGTCTTTTGGTATATGTTCTTGATATGGAGATTAAAAAAAAGGAGTTAGTTGGCAAAGTCTCTCGGATTATTGGTGAAACACCGTCATACCTGATGAACCAACCGGTTATTGCGGCCAGTCAGGGTTTACCACGAACTGACTTTTATCCAAGTGTCGGTGGCTGGCTCAAAAGTTTCAAAATGGCTAATTTTGTGGTTACCGATTCTTTTCATGGCTGTGTCTTTTCAATAATTTTTAATAAACCATTTTTAGTTATCGGCAACAAGTCGCGAGGATTGGCGAGGTTCACTTCACTTCTTAAAACCTTTGGGTTGGAGGATAGGCTCGTAGAAAATTTTGCTGAATTTGATACATCATTGGTTTTTAAAGCTATCGATTGGAAACAGGTTAATAAAATAAGAAATTGTGGGCGAGAAAAGAGCATACAGTTTATTAGGAAATCCTTATCAATATAGATTGCCCTGCTAACCTATCAAATTTTAGCGTAAGGCTTTAGTATGACTAAACTTGTACCTTGGAATAAAAACCCTCTTGAAATCGGTGACGTCCCGGTTGCAATAATTTCACTGTCAGACGCCAAAGCTCGTAGAGCAACCCTGATTGAAAGAGGTTTTACACCTGAGTTGGTCAACGGTTTTTGGTCCGCTTGTGATATGAGAGGTCTGGCTGACTCAGAGTTGCAACCTTATAGTCAGTACCATGACATCAAAAAGCTTTATGGCCGGCCACCGGTTTCAGCTGAATTAGGTTGCTTCTTCTCACATAGTGCAATTATAAAGTGGCTGTCTGAGCAAGATACAATTTCACAAATAATAGTATTTGAAGATGATGTTGTGCCCGAAGCTTTTAGTAACTTTGAGAAGCTGACTGGCCTTGTTAATGCTCTGGCAGAAGTGGCAGATTCAGGTAAATCATTTATATGCCACTTAGGCCCTAGGCCGGCGCAATGGGAATTGGCTTTTACAAGAAAGATTTCCAAAAATAGCGCTAATGTCCCTGGGTTAGATTTATTTGATTTTGTAGATAAGAAGGCCAGACTCTGGCGTGCGCATGCGTATATTATGAGCAAAGGAGCTGCGGATCGGTATACGCAAATAGTTAACCAAACCGGATTTTTAGCTGATGATTGGCATTTTATAGCTGATCAAACTATGAGCAGGTTAATTATTGCAAATCCACCTTTGTTTACTCAAGATGAAGAAGTCGAAAGCACGATAGATCCAGAAAATAAAAGAATTCTAATAATGAATAGCGCGAATGCGTCTAGAAAAAAATTTGGGCTTTTGGACGGTCTAAAATTTTTTCGTATTTTCCGAAAATGTAAAATTTTTTTTAAACGTTTTATCAAATATTTACTAGTCAGTTTTTATAGGGCACTACCTGGTAGAAGCATTTATTAATTAAATTTTATAAAATTTTAATTCAAAAATACAAGGGCTGAATCTTTGCTAACTGTAAACCTCACAACCACTTTTCAAAGACTAAGCCTGTCCCGAATTGCACTAACCTCACTTTTACTGCAATCCCGGCTCCCTGATCAGATTAATCTCTGGGTCTCGAAAGAAGGCTATCTCAGAGACAAGGGCATAGTTAACAATAAGGGTATAGACCAGCTGCTTGAATCCCTGCCTGAGGCGGGCAGGGGCTGCGTCAGTATTCGCTGGGTGCCTAACACCGGCCCATACCGAAAACTAATCCCTATGTTGCGTGAAGCTGAGCCAGATGATGTGATCATAACCGCAGACGACGATATTTTTTATGGCAGGGGCTGGTTGAATGGCTTGCTCACAGCCTTTGAGGAAGGAGGTGGCAAACCTGTTGCCTCGCGGGTGCGAACCAAAAGAATCAACTTCTTGGGCAAAAAGACGTCCTACCTGTACTGGAACCTGATTAATCAGCCGTCAGTTGTTCTAGACGACTTTATTGTTACCTTCGGTGGCGGGGCTGTTCTCACCAGAGCCATGTTCCGGGAGCAGGACATTGCAGACGACTCTTTTCTGCAAGTAGCGCCCACGGCAGATGACCTTTGGTACTCAAAGCTGCTAAGGCTGAACAATAACGAAGTGGTGGTTGTGCCTTCGTTGTTGGGCGAATTAAATTTCATTCTGCACGAGGATGGGTTGAGCAATCATAATTGGGTTAAAGTTGTATCATTTTTACATAAGATTCGAGTTCGGGTTTGGGATAAATCGGCGGGATTTCTCGGTGTGCCAGTTTGCGGCAATGATGTCGCCTATCGAAAGATTAATGGGTATTTTAAAAGCGATAGTTAGTGTCAATTAAAAAAAGTTTATCGATATGGCCGTGGTTAGGTTTTAGCGTGATAAAAAGTCAATGGACAGGTGCTACGGCGTTTAGAAATTCTTGATGCTACCCAGAAAACGAACACAAGGCTTGGCAATAGGGGCAAATATAGAAGTTACTGTGAGCATCTTGTTTGGGTTGGAAGTTTGGGTCTTCGCGACACTTAATTTTGTTAAGGGGATGCTAATGGAAAATTCATTCGTGAAATCATGCGTATGGTGCGGGTTGGCGTTTCTGCGAGGCCATGGTGGGACATTCCAATCCAGATGAGAGATTATCAGTCGCTGAATATTTGCCCAGCCAAGAGAAACGTAGAGAGGTTCGAGCTCTCTCCCTCGCACCAATTTCGTGCCGCTGCAACATCCGCCGCCTTGACCCCGGCAAATACCTGCAGTGACAATCAAATCACTTCCGGAAACGCTGAAGCAAATTTATGATCAAGTAACACAGGAGCTGCTGAAATGGATAGCCTCCAGTTGAAGGCCTTACGCCTCAACAACTTCACTTTGTTTGATTAAGCCGAGTTGAATTTCAGCCCCGGCATTAACGTGTTTCTTGGTCTAAACGCCTCCGTAAAACGCATCTGTTAAAAGTGCTGTACGCAGTATCGCGCGCAGTGGCAAACCTTGAAAGACCTGCACACCACCAAGACCCTTTTCAGTATGCACCTGAGCAAGCGGTTGATTCGCAACTTTCAGGTGCAAAAAACCGGGCGGCTAGCCTCAAGGGTACATGGTCACAAACATTGCAAAGTAGAGGTCAAGGCAGAGCCGAGAGCGGGCATCGATAAGTTTCGATTACTCAACCCGTGATCAAGAAGTCACTCTGGGATCCTGGAACATCAAGCGCCCACAATGGTCTGACCCGGTTTACCTGTCCATGAAAGAAATCTTGTCGATGTTTCACGGTCTGGTGCCGGCCATGGCTAAGAATGAGCTGGAACTGGAAGAGCGATATAGCGATCTGGCCCTCAAGCTGGGCACCAAAAGTGGCACAGGCCTAAGGGTAGAGTGGTAGAAAAACCTGATGGAGCCACTGGGGAAGATGTTTAAGGCCACGGTTACTTACGATGAAAAGCAACAACGCTTTTTCATCTGTCAACAAAGGTGTATAGGCCAACTTGAGGCCGGCTTGGCAGCAGAAGGCTACCGAAAAATCGGTATGCTGTTGCAGCTGGCGGAAAATTCAGCCTTGTTTTAGGACGAGCCGGAAGTGAACGTAAACCCGGCGTTTGCCGAGCCCTTGGAGGGTTTATCCAGCCCTTCGCGGCAAAAGCACTCAGGTGTTCATCGCCACCCACGACTACTTTGTACTGAAGTATTTACACTTGATCGCGGCAGACACAAACACGCCCATCAAGTTTTCAGCCTGTACCGTGAAAAAAGCACGAACTTAGCCGCTTTTATGGAACCAAACCGGCAAGGGAGCCTGCATGGCACAGGGAGTGGTGTGGAATGACTGGATGAAAGTCCGTTTGAACTCCGTTTTTGTAGCCCTTGGTTGAACTACGACGGCAACGGTGGCCCCGTCACCAAAGTGAATTTTTGTGGCTTGAAGAGCATCGACTTTGCAGTTCTGCCGCCCAATAATTTTGAACCCGCACTTTATCTTCTGGAAGTGAAAAGCGTGGAATGGTTCGATAATGGCAAGGGTCAGTTAAAAGACAAAATTTGCGATTTGTTCCGCTGCTATTTTGACTCTTTGGCCACGCTCGTCAGAAGCAAAGATGAGGCCATTGCAGATTTCCGCAAGGCTGCGGTAAATGGTCGGATCAAATTGGTTCTATTCCTATCACAGCGTTTGCCCGGAGACCACAATCTAATGGCTCTTATGGACGGCATGCGCATACGGTTGGCAAAAAAGCTTAGGCACCTGGATGTTCAGCCCGAGATTTTGATAGAGACACTTGAAACTGTGAAGTGGGATACTGGTTTATTGTTTGACGCTCGGCGGAAGTCCTGATAAATGACCGACATCTACCTCAGGTGTTGATTGTGTCTTTTCAGCCAAGCCCATTGGGTTGGCAACCTAACCCCAGTAGTTCATGATGCGTTATCGCTCACACACCACAGAACATTATGAAACTCCAATACTTGACCCTGGAAAACTTTCGCACCTGCGAACACCTAGACCTCGAGCTAGGCAACCGTCTTACCGTTTTGTTGGGTAACAACGGAAGCGGCAAAACCTCTGTGCTGGACGGTATTGCCATTGGTTTGGGGGCAGCGCTAACGCATTTGCCCTTGGTGTCGGGGATAACGTTTAAGGAAAATGGCGATATTCGCCAGGTTAATAATGTTCCAGCGCCCTATGCGCGGGTAGCACTTTCAACCGAGGATGGCCTGAAATGGGACAGAATAAAGCGCCGAGATAAAAGCAAAGCCACGGCAAAAGTCACACCAACGCCGATCGGGCTGAAAGCGCTGGAAGCCTATCTGGACAAAACTGTTATCGACAGGCTCAATACCGGTGACGAGTACGAGTTGCCGATGATGACCTATTACGGCGTTAGCCGTGCGGTATTGCAGGTACCGTTACGCCGGAAAGGCTTTCCGAAATCCCATACCAGAATGGAAGCATTGAAGCAGGCACTTGAGGCGCAAAGTAATTTCAAATCTGCCTTCGTCTGGTTTTATAACAAGGAAAACGAAGAGCACCGCCTGCAGAAGGAAAAACGCAGCTTTGATGTCACCCTCAAAGAACTGGATGCCGTGCGCGCCGCGATTAGTGCAATATTCCCGGACATCAGCAACCCTCATATTGAAGTAAACCCGTTACGGCTGGCGGTAACCATCAACGGCGAAACGCTGGATCTTATGCAGCTGAGTGACGGTTACAAAACCCTGTTGGGTTTGGTGATTGATCTGAGTATGAGAATGGGCCTGGCAAATTCGCATCTGGATGACCCGCTGAAGGCCGAAGCGGTGGTGATGATTGATGAAGTAGACCTGCACCTTCATCCTTCCTGGCAGCGGCGAGTGCTGGGGGACTTATTACGCACATTCTCCAATACGCAGTTTATACTGACCACCCACAGCCCGTTTGTGGTTGAAACACTGAACAACCACCTGAAACGCCATAAACTTGGCCCAGACCCGACCGGTGACGATGAAATAGACAGCGTACTGCCGCTGGCAGCTAGCGATGTGCGGGTGTACCGGATGCAAAGTGGCATGATCCGATCGTTAGTTGATGTGGAGAGTGGGTTAGTGGATAACACGTTGCTGCCGCACTTTAATGAGATCAATGTGCTGTACGACAAGATGCGTGATATTGAATGGAATCAAAAGGATGATTGATACCAGCCCCTACCAGCATTGTGAATGCTTGCGTATGGGTAACCAATACCCGGTATGCCAGTCGGAACTTAGCCTGGAAGAGAAAGGAAAAAAAGTTACGGTGAGCCTGAGGAGCGGCGAAGAAGCTAAGGCGATTGTGCTGGATGGTTGTGTGTTCACGGACAATGATACCAAGTGCGATGCGTTGTATCTGTTTAGGGGGAATGGCAAGAAAGTAGCGGCTTTGGTAGAGCTCAAAGGCGCTGGCGATATCGCGCACGCTTTTGAACAGCTGGCTTACACGAAAAAGAGTCGGGCAGAATACCAGCATCTCAAGCAGAACCTCGATCAGTGTGGCCCAGGACAGCTCAGAGAGATGGCTTTTATCGTTACCAACGGAATGTTACCGAAGCCAACCAGGGAAAAACTGGAAAACCGACATGGCATCCGTGTGAACGAAGTGTTGAAGTCAGAGGCGACGAGTAGGGTGCCGGATTTGCGTGAGTATTTTTGAGTTTTCTAGTGCAAGTTCTTTGCTAAGAACTAAGCCCGAAAGTTCAAAACGCAAGCCCTGACCACACCACTCAACCGGTATTTCCTGATAACCGCCTGCGTGCTAAGGCCTGGTAATGGCGTATGAGCCAGAGGACGACGAGTTTCCATACAGCTTCGATATGGTTATAGAAGGCGTTTTTGCACTTGCAATAGGAGCAGACGTTACAGACTGTAAAGAGAAGACTAGTGAATAAATGGCGAACCGAATAGGGGGCATCTATTTGCGCAGCAATTCGCATGGTGCTAAATCTTTCTTTACTGTCGTGCCGCATCATCTGAGGTGAGTTAACGCCTCTTTTCATAAGTTTATTTCGTTAGTCAGAGCTTACTTTCCGTTATGTCAAAAATATCAATCCTTCTCCCTGACCTCCGCGGCGGCGGCGTCGAGCGCATTCGCATCGTTCTTGCCCATGAATTCGCGCGAGCAGGTTACGATGTAGAGTTCGTGCTAATGCAAGCGCGAGGCGAATTGCTTGAAGAAGCACGGGCATCGTTCTCTGTCGTTGATCTTGCCGTTACTCGCGCCCGTGGCCTGCCTTTGGCGCTTGCGCGTTATTTGCGCAGGCGGCGCCCCGAGGCTCTTTTGGCTGCAATGTGGCCGCTTACTGTGATTGCGCCGGTGGCTGCTAGGCTCTCCGGTCATCGTTGTAAGTTGCTTTTATCAGAGCATGGGATGTTGTCAGCACAATATTCCGAATGGGGCTACTTACACCGAGTGTTGCTCAAAACGTCTACCGCTGTCGGCTATCGTCTAAGCCGGCATAGAGTTGGCGTATCCTCCGGGCTTGTTCGGGATATGGCAGGTTTGTCAGGGATGCGTATAGAAGATTTTCACGTCATTCATAACCCTGTTCCGCCACGTCCGGCACCTACCGCAGAGGCAACCCAGAAAGTTGATACGCTATGGGGCACGCCGCCCGGTGAACGAATCGTTACCGTCGGCACTATGAAAGCAGTAAAAAACCACCCCCTCCTGTTGCGAGCTTTCGCCCGGTTAAACCGTCCAAATGCACGACTGATGTTTGTGGGTGATGGTGCAGGCCGTAATGCGCTGCTGGCTCTGGCTCAAGAGTTGGGTGTTGCAGACCAGGTTATCCTGGCCGGATTTCAGGCAGACCCGACACCTTTCTATCAGACTGCCGACCTTTTTGTCTTGTCTTCGGATTACGAGGGGTTCGGTAACGTTATTGTTGAAGCCATGGCCTGCGGCACGCCTGTCGTCTCGACTGATTGCCCATCTGGACCGGGTGAAATCCTGGCGGGTGGAAAATATGGGCGGCTTGTGCCAGTGAGGGATGTGGAGGCTATGGTGAGCGCAATAGCGGTATCGCTAAGTGAGCCCACATCAAAAGAAAGCCTTAAAGCCCGCGCTGCCGATTTTAACCCGGCCAAGGCGGCTGGAGCCTATCTCAATTTGCTGGGGCTGTGATGCGTAATACTCTGTATGTTGAGGTTTTTCTTTGAAAAAAAATCGCATTTTATACATTACTAGAAATGGAATGTTAGAGCCCTTAGGGCAAAGCCAGGTTTTTTCTTACTTGAAAGGTTTGGCAAAAAACTATGAGGTCTCATTAATCAGCTTCGAGAAGCCCGAAGACCTGGAAGATCAAGCCGCCCTGCAAAAAGTTCATCATGACTGCGACACCCATGGCATTCGCTGGCTGCCCCAACGTTTTCACTACCGCCCGAAAATCATCGCACCGGCCTGGAGCATGCTCGTTTTCTTGTTCCTCTGTCTGCGCGAGGTCAGGAAAGGTAATGCTGATGTTATTCACGCGCGTTCATACATTCCGGCTGCTGTGGCTTTGCTTGTTCACAAGATGACCGGTACGCCTTTCATCTTCGATATGCGCGCGCTCTGGCCAGAAGAGTTAATCACGGCGGGCCGCCTGAAGCGTGGATCGTTAATGCATAAGGCTATTGCGTGGACCGAGCGCGCTTGTTTAAAAAACGCAGCGGCGGTTGTTTCGTTAACCGAGGCGGCTGTGGGTTATCTCAAAAAGGAATATCCTGGCGAACTGGCTGGCCAGAAAATCGTGGTCATTCCTACCTGTGCTGACCTGGAGCGATTTGTACAGGGGGAGTCAGTAAAAGGCCAAGATCCGATATACAGTTGCGTGGGTACGGTTTTAAGCGGTTGGTTTCACTTGGCCTGGCTTGCTACTTTTTTTCAAACGGTTGCCGCCCGCGAACCTCAAGCTTGTTTTGAAGTGATCACCCGAGACGATGCCAAGGAAGTACGCAAGCAGATAGGCGGTAGTGATGAGTTCCAGGCGCGGCTTAGTGTGTTTGGTCTTCCGTCCCACGAAGTACACAACGCGGTTCAAAGGCACTGTGTATCTGCCATGTTTTTTAGCCAGGGTGTCAGTAAGCTTGGTAGTTCGCCGACTCGGATGGGGGAGATTCTGGGGTGTGGTCTTCCCGTAGTGGCCAATTCTGGCGTGGGCGATGTAGCCAGGATCATTGAGAAGTACCGTGTTGGCGTTCTTGTCGGTGATGGCAGCTCAGAGGCCATGCTACAAGCGCTTGGGCTTCTGACTGAGCTGCGGAAGGATTTGGATTTGCCAAGCCGCTGCCGGCAAGCTGCGGAGGAAGTGTTCTCGCTACAAAGTGGAACTGAACGCTACCAAAAGCTTTATGAGAAAATATTGACCCTTTAATATTGCGTTTTAGCTAAAAGTTAAATGCCCCAATTTTTTATTTTGGTTTCATAGTAAATGAAAGTACTTTTGCTATCTAAATACTCCCGAATGGGAGCAAGTAGCCGGTTGCGTTCCCTCCAGTATCTTCCTGCACTCAGGCAAGAGGGGCTGCATGTCCGCGTTTGCAGTCTGTTTGATGACCATTACCTGACAATACTTTATCAATCTGGAAAGAAGCCTCACCTACACTTAATGTATCTTTATTTAAGGCGATTATTGTTTCTTTTCACCTGCGGCAGGTATGACATTATCTGGATCGAGAAGGAGGTTTTTCCTTACATGCCTGCTTTTGCAGAGCGCATTCTGCAATTGCTAGGCAAGCCCTATGTGGTTGATTACGACGATGCCGTATTTCACAACTATGACCTGTCTGGCAATTCAGCCATTCGTGCACTGTTAGGGAAAAAGATTGATGTGGTGATGCGTGGCGCAGCGTGTGTTGTTGCGGGCAACAGTTACCTGGCAGATCGGGCTGGGCATGCTGGCGCCAGCCGCGTTGAAATTATTCCGACGGTGGTGGACCACGTTCGTTACAGGGGCCCTTCAGAACGGAAAGGCCAGCAACTGGTGATTGGCTGGATAGGCTCGCCGTCTACTCAGATGTATGTAGTTGGTATTCGCGAGGTACTTAAAAAAGTGTGTGATTTGACGGGTGCGCGGGTGATGCTGGTTGGTGCAACGCTTGGGGTTAAAGAGCATCTGGCTGGCATACCGGTGGATATAATACCCTGGAGTGAGGATTCAGAGGCGAACCTGATCAGGCAAATGGACGTTGGCATTATGCCGTTAAAAGATGGCCCCTGGGAGCAAGGAAAATGTGGATACAAGCTTATTCAGTATATGGCATCTGGTGTTCCTGTTGTGGCTTCACCTGTTGGGGTAAATGTGGAAATTGTTAGCACAAGTAATTGCGGGCAACTGGCGGGTTCAGAACAGGAATGGTCACAGGCCTTGATCAAACTTTTAACGTCTACAATCATACGGCAAGACTGTGGCGAATCAGGTCGGCGGGCGGTTGCGCAGTGGTATTCACTTCAAGTGCAGGCCCCGGTCTTGGCCAAGATTTTGAGGTGTGACTAAAAAAATCCTGGTAGTTACTATAAATTTTAAGCGCTACAGACAATGAGAACCGTCATGAGAATTTCTTTATTTTTCGCGCTGTTGGCAGCAATCGTTATTGCGCCAAATCCAGCTTTTTCACAAGCGAAAATTTCAGATCTGCAAGCCGAGCTTCAATCAGGAAGCACTATTGTGGAAGATATGCGTGGAAATGGAAGTTCTAACTAAAACTGCAATTCTGAGGCCATTATATTTTTTTGGGAATAAAATCTGAATGCTCCCCTATTGGTTATTGTTTCTTATACCTGCACTCGGTGTGTTCTCGCCTGATTTACTGAACGCACGGTCTCAGCGTTATACGATATGGATTGTTGGTGCTTTTTTTACCTTGGCGATTGCTCTTAGATTTAAGGTTGGTGGTGACTGGTATTCCTATCTTGGTTATTTAGAGCGAGGAACGGCGCTGACCTTTTTCGAAGTCTTCAAAATGAGTGATCCGGGCTATTACCTGGTTAACTGGCTGGTTGGTAACCTGGGTGGTTCGATCTATTGGGTAAACGGCCTTTGTGGGCTCGTAGTGATGGTCGGGTTAATTCGCTTTGTTCTGCGCCAGCCCTCACCTTGGCTGGCTTTGTTAGTGGCCGTACCTTATCTGATTGTTGTGGTAGCCATGGGCTACACGCGCCAGGCTGTAGCACTAGGGTTTATTTTGTTAGGGCTGGTTGCGTTGAGTGATGCGAAAATTCGGGCCTTTATAGTCTGGGTGTTAATTGCGGCGGCTTTCCATAAATCAGCTGTGTTAATGATTCCCGTAGCAGCCCTGGCTTCTGGTGGGAACCGGCTGTGGATAGGTTTTTGGGTGGGGCTGACAACGCTGATTGGTGGCTACCTGTTTTTGTTTGATTCCGCTGATGCACTCTGGACTAATTACGTGGAAGCGGACTATCAATCCTCGGGTGGGTTTATTCGGGTGATGATGAACTCGGTTCCAGGCGTATTATTTCTGTTACTGCGTGACCGGCTTGCATTGAAGCCGGCAGAAAGCCGTTTGTGGTGGTGGATGTCGGTTTTCTCGTTAATCTGTATTCCTCTCGTTCTGATGTCGTCTACAGCCACGGATCGGGTGGCACTTTATTTCATCCCGATCCAACTGTTTGTGTTTTCCCGCTTGCACCTGATCAGTGGGGATGTGTTCTGGCGTTCCATGATTGTGCTGAGCGTGGTGGCCTACTACGCCCTGGTTCAGTTTGTGTGGCTAAACTTTGCTTCCCACGCGTATGTTTGGCTCCCGTATCAGTTGATCTGGCTAGTGGAATAACCGGGTTACCCTCAGGCTGCCTTGCGGCCTTCCTCTGAATTTTCTGAATCTTCTCTTATGACGTCCCTCAATGCACTTCCGGTTTCCACCGGAGGCCCAGTGGTGCTGGTTTCTAACACCTCGTGGTACCTCTATAACTTTCGCCGGGGCACGATTGCTGCCTTGAAATCTGCCGGTTATGTGGTGGTGGCCTTGTCGCCTACGGATCCTTTTTCGGCACGCCTGGAGTCGGAGCTGGGGGTGTGTCACCGCCACCTGGATCTGGATGGCAAGGGCACGCGCCTGCTGGGCGAGGCTAAAAGTCTGTTTGGTTTGGGGTTGTCGCTTCGGCGCCTGCAGCCGGCTTTTGTTTTCAACTTCACGGTTAAGGCCAATATCTATTCCGGCCTGGTGTGCCGGGCGATTGGAATTCCCTACGCCAACAATGTATCGGGCCTTGGCACTGCGTTTATTCACAACAGCTGGCTGTTCCGCCGTGTGCGGGCGCTTTACGGCTTTGCCAACCGTGGTGCCCGGCGGGTGTTTTTTCAAAATCAGGAAGATCACCGCCTGTTTCACGCCCATGGGTTGTTAAAGGCCACGCCAACCACTGTGTTGCCGGGCTCTGGTATGGATTTGACCCGCTTTGCGTTTTCACCCTTGCCGGATGGCCCGCTGACCTTTGTGATGGTGGCCCGCTTACTGGGTGATAAGGGCGTGCGTGAATACGCCGGTGCC
>Ga0314774_1001177_pt1 | contig 17480 bp, 15 predicted proteins | sample MetaGCBIA2018_FD_204515 | JGI IMG/M metagenome (GOLD analysis project Ga0314774, IMG submission 204515) | Cryopeg brine microbial communities from Beaufort Sea near Barrow, Alaska, United States - CBIA 2018 | ecosystem: Environmental > Aquatic > Marine > Coastal | place: USA: Alaska | collected...
GCTCAGAAAAGGAAGTGGGCAGATCTCATGGCCACCAACGGGCAGCTCTACTGGCCGTCAGCGGGCAATTCCGTGGCCGCCTATGGGCAGCTTGTCACGGCCGCCGACAGATGCCGAATGTGCGCGGTGGACCCATCGGGAATCGTGACTTAGTCTCGTATCTACGAATTTCACCGCGAGGAGGCATTGATGGGCACGCGACTTCTGCTGATTGCTGCGTGGCTTGTGCCGGTAGCGATACTCATTTTGGGCGTCAACGTTGGGGCCACCATTTGGACCTATCAGGAGCCGCTGATGGATGTCATTCCCGCCCCCGACGCGTTCGGTATCGCCTTCTGGTCGGGAGTCGTGGCGCTGCTGTTGAGCGTGGCCGTCGCCGTCGGCATCTCAATCCAGGTCGGAACTTCGCAGACTTCTACTGAACCCAGCGACTAGCGCACAAAGGCTCATGATCTTGGGTTCTGCGCGACGCGAGCAATTCACTGGATCACGTGTCATTGTGCGGGTGCAATTTGCCGGTAACGTAGACACGCGTTCGCACTAGTGCGGGCACGGGGCGGTAGCTCAGCTGGTTAGAGCAAACGACTCATAATCGTTCGGTCACGGGTTCAAGTCCCGTCCGCCCTACAAAAACACTCATTTATCAGCATTTTTTGGTGTGTTAGTCAATCTGCTGGTCGGCAACTACGGTTTAAACTCCGGTATAGATGCGGAATATCGATAACATGGGTTGGCTGAATCCCTACTCGTGTCGCTATTTGATGTCGCCCAGACATTGGAGCTAGGTGAACCCACGAATCTATGGCCTAACGCTTCGTTGTGCTCAAGCTTGGACGAAGGATGGGGACGCAACTCATCACTCATGAGTCGTTAACGCTTCAACCCAACGACCAGCCTTGTTAGGATCGGATTGCTCTAAAATGTGCCGCTGGGGTTGTCACTTGGATGAACCGTGTCATTGAATTCTTTTGGAGAACTCCTAGGAGCGTGGGTCAGTAACGGCAAAGTTTAAAACGCCGGTCGATTTCCCGGCCGTGGGGTGTTGGTCTGGGAAAATTGCTTATGAGCGATTCTGATGGCCTGTTTCCCGCGGCGGAGCTTGAGCATGTTGACCCGGTCGTGGATGACGGGGTAGAGGCTGGCGCCGGTGTGAACAAACGATTCCGGGCGTTCGAACCGGCGGCGGTGATGCTGGTGCCACCGTCGTTGGATGAGTGGTTGCCGCAGAATCACCTGTCTCGGTTCATCGCGGACATCGTCGAAACTCAGCTGGACCTGAAGAAGTTCTACGCGTCCTACACCAAGTCGAAAGGCCAGCCGCCGTACGACCCCAGGTTGATGGTCCGCGTCCTGCTCTACGGGTACTGCGTCGGGGTTCGCTCGTCCAGGGAGCTGGAACGGGTCTGTGTCGATGTGGTTGCGTTTCGCTGGTTGGCCGCGCAGCAGGCACCGGATTTTCGCTCCATCGCCCGGTTCCGCAAACGCCATCTGTCGAGCCTGGGAAATGTGTTCTTGCAGGCGTTGGAACTCTGCCGCGCTGCAGCAATGGTGTCGCTCGGGCAGGTCGCGTTGGACGGCACGAAGGTGCGCGCCAACGCCTCCCGGCGCAAGGCCATGAGCTACGCCCGGTTGACAGAGAAACAGAAAGTCCTCGCTGATGAAGTCTCCGCGCTGCTGGCCGACGCCGACGCAATCGACGACGCCGAAGATGCCCGGTTCGGGAAAGAGAAGCGTGGTGATGAGTTGCCGCCGGAGCTCGCGAGGAGGGAATCCCGTTTGGTGAAACTGGCTGAAGCACGCGCCGCATTGGAGGCCGACGCGGCCACTCGGGCGCGAAAAGACGCGGAGAGGAAAGCCCGAGAGAAGGGCGACGATGACGATGCTGTCGTGCAGAACGGCGACGACGCGGCGAAGACCGCGGTCGTCGCTGCGAAGGCTCAGCGCAACTTCACCGACCCGGACGCGCGGATTATGAAGACTACGGACGGGTCTTTCCACTACGCCTATAACGCGCAGGCCATCGTTGATGCGGATCATCAAGTGATCGTCGCGACGACGCTGACGAATATTGGCGTGGATGTTGAACAGGTTGTGCCGCTGGTTGCGAAGCTCCAGGAAACGGTGGGTGTCCTACCGGGTCAGGTCCTCGCCGATGCCGGGTATTGCTCGAACATGAACCTCGAATACGCCCAAACGATCGAAGGGAAAGCGGCGGCCAGGCCGAGTTCTTCATCGCCACCGGCCGGCAGAAGCACGACGACGTCTTGGCCGAACCAGACGGGGCGCTTCCCGCTGACGCGTCACTGCGGGAGCGGATGGCCAGGAAGCTGAAAACCGAGGCCGGCAAGAAGGCTTACGCCAGACGCAAAGCGATCGTTGAACCGGTGTTCGGTCAAATCCATACCAGGCAAGGCAAATACCTTCTCCTTCGCGGGCTGGACCACGCCAGCCACGAGTGGGACCTCATCGCCGGTGCCCACAATCTCCTGAAGTTGTTCAGCAGACGAGCCGAAATCGCCCTCGCCGCCGCGGCGGGGACCTAAAGAAGAAGCGGCGGCCCCTGACGGGTCCGCTCCAACCGTCAGAAAGAGGCACCAGGGCCACGATCAAAGCAATGGGACAGACCCGACAGAGCCCATGCGCAACAACGACGCACGCCAACACCGGCCAAAATCATGGGCTTCGCGACCGGCCCGCACGCTACTGACCCGCGCTCCTAGAGGGGCCGGCGCCAGGCGCCAGAACGCCCACCGGATTTTGCGAGCAACCGCACGTTCTCGATTTGCACGGTTTTGTCTATGCCCTTCACCATGTCGACGATCGCGAGGGCTGCGACGGACACCGCAGTCATGGCTTCCATCTCGACACCGGTTCGGTCTGCCGTGCGCACGGTTGCGGTTACGGTAACCCCGTCATCCGTCACCTCAAGGTCGACGCTTGCCCCGTGCACTCCGATGATGTGGGCGAGTGGCAATAGTTCGGCGGTGCGCTTTGCTGCCTGAATTCCGGCGATTCGCGCAACTGCCAGCACGTCACCCTTCGGAGCATTGCCCGAACGAAGTGCGTCGATGATGACGGCTGAGCAACGCACAAAACCGGCCGCGGTTGCCTCTCGCACTGTCGGTGTCTTGGCGGTAACATCCACCATTCGGGCTTGGCCTGCAGAATTAAGGTGGGTGAAAGGCTGTTCGCTCATTACACCAGTGTGACAGTCAGCACGTCACCTTCGAGCACATCGGTGACCTCTTCTGGCACGAACGCCAACGCGTTCGCGTTTGCCAGACTCGCAACGAGGTATGAACCAGCACCACCAGCACTTGCGGGGCGTACGGATGCTGCACCGTCCTCAGCCCATTCCACAATGGCGGGCATGTATTGGGCGCGACCTAGGGGGCTGCGCCATCCCGCCGTGGTGGTGGCGGTCAGTGTTCGTCGAGAAACCTGCGATTTCCCCGCCATTGTGAGCAGTGCTGGGCGAACGAAGGCTTCGAAGGACACAAAGACACTCACCGGGTTGCCGGGCAAAGCAAAAATTGCGGGACCGCTCCCGCCAGCGATGGGGAAGCGACCGAAGCCCTGTGGCTTGCCCGGCTGCATCCGCACCGGTCCGAACCAGACATCGAGCGGTGCGAGCACGGCCTTCACAACGTCATACGCGCCGACACTCACCCCTCCCGAGGTGACAAATGCATCCACTTCGTGAGCATGTTTCTCAAGGATCTCGCGCAGAGCATTGTCGTCGTCGGGAACAGAACCAAGCTGAAGGGGGATACCGCCACACTCGGTAATCATCGCTGCCAGCAGTAGCGAGTTCGAGTCGTGGATTTGGCCACGCACCAGCGGCTCACCGGGCGCACGCAGTTCGGTACCGGTCGAGAGCACGCCTACGCGCGGCGCTGGATGAACCGACAGCCTGCTGACTCCGGCTGCTGCCGCAGCAGCCAGATCACGGGCGCCGAGAACGCGACCCGCAGTCAGCACCGCATCTCCCGCGCGCACGTCAGTGCCCGTTCTGCGAATGTGGGCAGCGGGGTTTGGGGCACGAAAAACGAGCACCGTTTCGGTGCCTTGATCGGTGTCTTCAATCGGCACGATGCAGTCCGCATCATCCGGCACCGCGGCACCAGTCATGATCCGGGCAGCCTCACCGGGCCGCAGTCGAGGATTCTCTGGCGAGCCCGCGGGAAGATCGGCCACAACACTCAGCGCCACCGGTGTCTCGGCTTTGGCGGAGACGGCATCCGCCCGGTGGAGCGCATAACCGTCCATGGCGGAGTTATCGAAACCGGGAACGTCCACCGCGGCGTGCACGTTTTCTGCGAGGGTGAGCTGCAACGCCTGCGCAATCGGAATAGTGACGATGGGCAGTGAAGTGACGCTAGCCAGAACACTGTTGAGGTGTTGCTCAATGCTTATGGGCGAGGGCGAGGGCGTTGCGGATGCTTCGTGGGCCATACTCTCACCCTAGCGAAAGGCCATTCTGATTCGCGCTCGAATAGTCGGGGTAAAATCTCGCTATAATCCGCATTTGCGGTGATAAACTCGCAACTATGGCGCAATATCGGATTAGTGAGGCTGCGGGTCTTCTTGGAGTCAGCGACGACACCGTGCGACGCTGGATCGCATCCGACGTCCTTCCGGTTTCGTTAGACGATTCGGGGCGTCAGATTGTGGAGGGCGCCGACCTCGCCCACCGTGCCCAAGAGCGCGCTCAGCAGTCGCAACACGTGCCGGGGGCACCCGAAAACGCCAGTAGCGCTCGCAACCGCATGGTGGGGTTGGTCACCGGCATCCTCAGCGACACCGTCATGTCGCAAGTCGAACTCCAGTGCGGCCCGCATCGAATCGTTTCGCTCATGTCTACCGAAGCAGTGCGCGACTTGGGCCTCGAAATCGGCTCACTCGCCGTCGCTGTTGTTAAAGCAACCATGGTTATTGTCGAGTCGCCGAAGGACAACTCCTAGTGAAGTATCGTATTCGGCACCGTCGAAGCACGCTCCGCGCGACAACCACCATCGCGGTTCTGTCTATTGCCGCTCTCGGGCTTGCCGGATGCGCCCCGGTGCAGTCGGCACCATCATCCGCTTCAGCGACAGGCGCACTTCAGGGTGAGCTCACCATCTTTGCGGCCGCTTCTTTGTCGGCGTCGTTTACTGAACTGGCCGAGGGCTTCCGCGCCAAAAACCCTGGCGTTACTATTGCCCCAATCTCCTTTGACGGATCATCCACTCTCGCCGCCCAGATCAGCGAAGGGGCACCGGCCGACGTCTTCGCCTCAGCAGATGAGGCCACCATGCAGCAAGTCAGCGATGAGCTAGCGGGCTCGCCAACACTATTCGCGATCAACATGTTGCAGATTGCTGTGCAACCGGGCAACCCGCTCGGCATCACCACGCTGACAGATCTCACGAAGCCAGGCGTGCAGCTTGCGCTCTGTGCGCCAGCAGTGCCGTGTGGTGCGGCATCCCACACACTCCTCGACAATGAAGGCATTGTGCTGAAGCCGGTGACCGAAGAACAGAACGTGAAAGCCGTTCTCACTAAGGTGCAGCTGGGTGAAGTGGATGCCGGACTCGTCTACGTCACCGATGTTCTGGATGCTGCGGGTGCGGTAGATGGCGTGACCATTGCGGGCGCAGAGCCGGCGCGCAACATCTACCCGATAGCAACCCTGAGGGCATCGACACAGCCAGCTATTGGTGAGGCGTTCGTGAGGTTTGTGCTTTCTGATCAGGGCCAGAGCATTCTCGCCGAACACGGGTTCTCCAGACCGTGAGCATCGACAGGCGCACGCCCCTGGCCGGCGGCACAGGAATCCCGCGGTTGCTCTACCTGCCAGCCGCCATTGGGTTTGCGCTGCTGATTCTGCCGATCGTGGGACTGTTCCTGCGTGCTGACTGGCCGAGAGTGCCAGCCGCGATTGTTTCTGAGGAAGCTTTGTCTGCCCTAGGGCTTTCCTTGCAGACCGCACTATCCGCAACAGTGCTGTGCATCATCGTCGGGGTTCCCCTCGCGCTCGTGATCGCCAGATCCGGCAGTCGACTGTCCGGTCTCCTCAGGGCGCTGACGACCCTACCGTTGGTCATGCCTCCACTTGTCGGGGGCATCGCCCTGCTTTACCTGCTCGGGCGAAACGGATTGATAGGCAGCGTGCTCGAACTCGCGTTTGGCATCCGGATTCCGTTCACTACGGCTGCGGTCGTGATCGCACAGGCCTTCGTTGCGCTGCCATTCTTAGTCATCTCGGTCGAAGGAGCGCTTCGCACCGCCGGGACTCGTTTTGAGTCGGTCGCGGCAACGCTCGGTGCTGGCAGATGGACTGTGTTTCGTCGGGTCACGCTTCCGCTCATCATGCCGGGCGTCATTGCGGGAACCGTGCTCTGCTTCGCCCGCGCGCTCGGCGAGTTTGGTGCCACTGCATTGTTCGCTGGCAACGCTGCGGGCATCACCCGCACCATGCCGCTCGCGATCTACACCGCGTTCAACGGTGCCGGTGTGAGCCAAGATTCAGCTATCGCGTTGTCGCTGCTACTTGTTGTGGTCGGCATCATCATCCTTCTTTTGCTGCGCAGTTGGCGCACCGAACCGGAGCTCTGACCCATGACTCTGGATGCTGAACTCCTGCTCAGCCGGGGCCCATTCACTCTCGACGCGAGGGTCACTGTCGCGGCCGGAGAGACAATCGCACTGCTCGGGCCGAACGGGTCTGGAAAATCGACCATGCTCGCCGCGATCGCTGGTCTGCTGGTGCCCGACGGTGGCACCATTACTGTGGGCGGAAGGGTTCTCACTCAGGTGCCGGACTCGCCAAACGGTCGAGCGCACGTGGTCCCTGCCCACCGTCGACGGATTGGGCTCCTTGGCCAGGATCCGCTGCTGTTTCCGCACCTCAACGCACTCGAGAACGTCGCCTTTGGGCTGAAAGCACACGGTATGAAGGTCGCAGAAGCGCGGGTCCGTGCCGCGGGATGGATTGATGCGGTCGGTCTGAGTTCGTTTGCCGACCGCAGGCCCGCTGAACTTTCCGGAGGGCAGCAGCAGCGCATCGCTATTGCCAGAGTGTTAGCCACCGAGCCAGACGTGCTGCTGTTCGACGAGCCGATGGCGGCACTCGATGTGCAGAATGCCTCGCGCACGCGCACCCTGTTACGTGAGTGCCTAGCCGATCGGATCACCGCAGGTGGCGAACGCCACAATATCACGCCACCGGCCACGATTGTGGTCACCCATGATGTGGTTGATGCGATGGTGTTGGCCGACCGCGTCGCCATTCTGGAGCACGGGCGAATCGTCGATGTTGGTGACGTGGGGCGGGTACTTGGCCAACCGGCGAACCTGTTCGCTGCGACCCTTGTCGGCCTCAATCTGGTTGAGGGAATTGTAGAAACGCCTGAACTGGTTCGGATGCCCGATGGCCGCAGTTTTGTCTCCGATGGCGAACTTCCCTCGGTGGGTTCCGAGGTTTCTGTCGCGTTCCCGCCGTCTGCTGTCACCGTGCGCGGGGCGCGGCAAGAATCCGCAGCGCGCGGGCCTGTGGCGTCAGAGCAGCTGGCGCTAAACGCGTGGCACGCAACAGTAGGAATCCTCGAGCCCGGGGCTAGGGGAATCCGGGTAACCCTGCGCGGGGATACGGTAGTTGCCGAGGCAACCCCGGCAGAGTTGTTGGCGGAACGTGTCTCACCTGGTGACACGGTGACCGCGTCGATTGATGCAGCATTTGTCACGGTCTACCCACGCCGAGTAGTTGTGCCAGCGGTGCGAGACTAGGGGTGGGACACCGACTCCAATCCCGCGACCGTGCAGCAGATTGACGTTTGCATTGCGCTCAGGCTGGTGATTATCGGGGGTGCCAAAGCGGTTCTCATCTCGGTTTGCCGATGTCCACATGACGGTAACGCGGTCGTCCGCTGCGATCGTGCGACTACCGAGCTGAACGTCATGAGTGGCGACCCGCCGATTCGCCACAAGCGGAGCGTGCATGCGCAGGATCTCATCGATCGCATCCGGCGAGCCCTCCGGAGACTCCCGAAGCTCCTGCTGAAGGATCGGGTTTTCGGCAAGGTGGCCCACGATGATTCCGGTGCATGCTGACATCGTGCCTAACTCGCCGATGGTCCAGTTCCGTAGGATCGAAATGATCTCCGCATCGCTCAGCGGCACACCGTCGATGTGCTCCAGTATCAGCTGCGAAATCACATCGGCTGGTGCATCCGTCGATGCTGTCAACCGATTATTTGCGCGTGTGCTCTCGGATTGTTCGCGTCGCTCATGCAGCACTTGGCGCATGGCGTCGTCGAATTCGGTCGCGACAATGTCTAGCGCCTCACGGTACCGCGCGAGTGTTGCCCGATGGTTGCGGGCGGTCCAGTGGCGCAAGGCCTCTTCTGTGTGTGGGGGCCAACCGAGCCAGGCGCCCTGCACCTTCAGCGCTTAACTGAGTGCGAAGCCGTCGATGAACTCAACAATTTCACCACGTGGTAATTCGTGTACTAGCTCCTGCGCCACCCGACGGCACCCAGGCTCGAACCTGTGCATGTGTTCTGGCGTGAAATAGTTGTTGACGATCTGGTGGTAGTCGCCGTGCTTTGGCGGGTCGAATCCGTTCGGCACTGCTGGATGACTCGAAACTGCACTGGAGAACGCCGCATGATCGTTCACGACAGCTACGACGTCGTCATGCCGAAACACTGACCAGCCGAGGTAACTGCATCCACTTGTGCCTCCATAGTTCTCACAGGCGAGACAAGGCCGGGCGAGACCCTACCTTGGGATCAGGCCTCCGGTGTCGACGAGCGTCCTGTTAACGCCTGAGTAAAGGCCACGATCATCAGCAGTGTGACCAGAGCCCAAGCGGCAATACCAAACCAGACCCACACCACGGCAAGTTGCTGCATGAACTCGAAACCAATGGCGCGACCAAGCGTCACGGACGCGACCGCATACATCCCGAGTGGGAACACGACGCTCCACAGCTTCGCCTCGTATGCCCAAGAATAGTGGCGCACAAAATAGCGCCAGAAACCAAAGATCACGAGCATCGGGATGAACCAGCTGCCGAACGACCACAGCACGACGGCGAAGCCTGCGACGAATGGGTGCATCTGCGTAAGGAGCGAACTTGACTCACTCGTGCCGAGATCTAAGATGCCCGCGGCTGCCCGTACGCTGATTGCGGTCGCACCCATGAGAATCCAGTACGCCGGCCCCATTTCTCCCGGAGTGGTTTCGATGAGGAATAGGCGTAGGAAGATGATAACAACGAGGATCAGGTAGAGAACCACACCGACGCCCCAAAACAGTACCGCTGTCGAACCGAGCATGTCGCGACCGGTGGCCCACTCGAGCTGTGGGGCGAGGGCGGTTGCCAATACCGCCACTGACTGTGTGGCGACGACCCACACGAGCCACACCCCGGTGATTTCCCGCAGGGCCGGATGGTTCCCGGCGAGGACGACGGAACTGAACAGTCCGTAGGTGAGCACGAGCCACACGAGGAATGCGAAGATACCCATGATCGTCGATAAGAGCCAGGTTCCGTGGGCGAGAAGAGCGGTGGCGAGCACGTTAGTTCCTGCCACGACCGTGAAATAGGCGACAGCGCTGCTGGGCGCTTTCAGCGAGGCGACGAAGCGGCGCGGAAAGCGTACTGCTCGGATGATATAGGCGAGAGTCAGAACGATCCAACCCACGGTAGTGGTGTAGAGAAGGATCTCCGCAATTAGGTTATGGCCGAGTAAGCGAGACCCGATCGAGACGATCCCGGTAGCCATGACAAGTGCGAAATATCCGGGATCGAGCGTTGCTAACCAAGCCCCCACCCGGCCGGAAGGAGCGGGTTCGAGGCCCTTCAGTGCCGCAGGTGGAACCGAAGAAGTCACCCCGGGAAGCGGTTCGACGGTCACCTCGAGTCCCTCTCGCGTTCGGTGCGTGGAGATTTCGATTGCACGTGGGTGCTGGGTTCCCATCCGCGCCTCACCGCGCGGGCTCCAAGCTGCGAATCGCGCGAACGGTAGACGACGTAGGGCCGGAACAAGTACCCAATCGGCACCGACAGCATGTGCACGAGACGGGTATACGGCCAGATGAGGAACAGCCCGGTGGAGACAAGAACGTGAAGCTGGAAAGCGAGCGGAACGCGCACCATGAGGGAGGCATCCGGCTGCAACAGGATGAGGCTGCGAATCCACGGCGAGACGGTTCCGCGATAGTCGTAGCCCGCTCCCAACACCTGGAACTGGATGACGGCGAGCGTGCCAAGCAAGAGTGAACCCGCCAAGAAGACGTACATGACGACGTCCATAGCCGTTGTGACTCTCGCGACTCGCTTGACTGTCGTGCGGCGGATGAGCAGGATCACGATTCCGGCGATCGTAATGAGCGCAACAGCGGTGCCAATCCAGGTGGCTCCGAGATGGTAGACCTGCTCGCTTATGCCGACAAACTCCATCCACTCTTTGGGGATGAGAAGCCCGACGACGTGACCCGCGAAGACTCCGAGGATGCCGTAGTGAAACATCGGCGAACCCCAGCGCAGAATTTTTGTCTCGTAGATTTGGCTTGACCTCGAGGTCCAACCAAATTTGTCGTACCGGTAGCGCAGGATGTGCCCGACGATGAAACTTGCTCCTGCAATGTAGGGAAACGCGACCCAGAGCAGCACATCCACGGGAGTCATGCCCTTACTCCTTCACTGGTGGTGCCTGCGGGACTGTATGGCTCAAGCGCGCCAAGGAACGTGGTGACCCCCACCATTTCGGTTGGTGGGCCTTCGTTGACGAGTCGCAAATAGCGTTCACGGGTTTCGTCATCGATGGCCGGGAATGAGCGACACACTGCCGCAACCACGTGGGCGTAGGGGCTACCGAATGTCTCGAGCGCGGTGCGGAGAACTTCGATTCCTTCACGGTATGAGGCGAGAAGCTGGCCTGCGATGGGTGAGTCGCTGCGGGCAGAGAACTCCAAAACCATGGGTAGGTAGTCCGGGAGCTCACCGTCTTCGACCTCCCACCCGGCCGCCCGATACGCCTCGATGAAGCCCACGAGGGCCATCCCGCGTCGACGGGTATCGCCCGTTGAGTAGTAGGTGAGGTAGGGGCAGCACTTGCGTTTCTGATCGAAGGTCGACGTGAAGTGTGCCTCCAGTTGTTGCTGACTCATGGCGGATGCCGCCGTCAGAAACGCGTCGAACTCCTCAGCGATTTCGTCAGGCAGAGAGGAGATGGTCGAAGCGATCAACTCGAAATGAGCCCGGCGGTCTGGCTGGGGGTAATCGAGAAGGATGGAGGCCGCCATGTGAATGGTTCTGCGTTGTTCGTCGCTGAGCGCGGAAGTCTCCAAGTTGGCTAGCGGCTTCTTGCGTCGACGCCGGGGGATGGTTAGACCGTTGGTCAGGGGGCTCATGCTTGGCTCCCTGACTCGGCTGCGGGCGGGAACATTCCGTTGGAGACTCCGCTGCCATTCCAGTTCAGGAGGTTCAGACGGCCAGTCGTCGACGGCTCACTTGGGTCGGTGAGGTTCTTGAGAGCGTTGAAACTTTCCACCGTGGCGTTGATCGGTGTGCCGGGGATACGTGCCGTTGTCGAGAGGTCGGCCGTTGAACCTGGTCCGCCCATCCCGGGGCCCCCATCAGTGTCGAGAGAGCAAGCGAAGTCATCAAGGTCTCGCGCAGACTCGACGTGTGCCTTGGGGATGACGTAGCGGTCCTCGTATTTGGCGATCGCCAAGAGACGGTACATCGCTTCCATTTCCTCACCCGACATGCCAACAGCATTGGCGATGTTCTCGTTCGCCTCATTGCCGAGGTTGATGTCGCGCATGTAGGAACGCATGGCGGCGAGCTTCTTGAGAGAGCGTTCGACCGGCACTGTGTCCCCGGCCGTAAAGAGTCCGGCAAGGTACTCAATGGGGATGCGCAGCTTGTCGATTGCCGCGAACAGGTTACGAACATCCTCGCCGTCGTTGCCGCTGTTTGAAACAACGTCGACAACGGGCGACAGCGGAGGAATGTACCAAACCATTGGCATGGTTCGGTACTCGGGGTGCAATGGCAGGGCCACCTTGTATTCGCTGATGAGTTTGTAGATGGGGCTTTGCTGGGCCGCGTCAATCCAGTCGTCGGCGATGCCATCAATTTTCGCTTGTTCGATAACCGCGGGGTCGAACGGGTCAAGCATTACGGAACGTTGCGCATCCAACAGTTCGTGCTCATCTTCGATGGATGCCGCCTCAAGCACCTGGTCGGCGTCGTACAACATGAGGCCAAGGTAGCGAAGCCGTCCCACACAGGTTTCTGAGCAGATTGTTGGCTTGCCTTGCTCGATGAGCGGGTAGCACAGCGTGCACTTTTCCGCTTTGTTTGTCTTGTGGTTGAAGTACACCTTCTTGTAGGGGCACGCGGGAACGCACATGCGCCAACCACGGCAGTCGTCTTGGTCGACGAGCACTATGCCGTCTTCCTCACGCTTGTACATTGCGCCGGAAGGGCAAGCGGAGACACAGGAGGGGTTCAGGCAGTGCTCGCAGATGCGAGGCAGGTAAAACATGAAGGTCTTCTCGAACTCCATAGTTACGTGCTCACTCATGTGGGCCAAGATCGGGTCGTCTTGTGCGGTCTCTTGAGAGCCGCCGAGGTTGTCGTCCCAGTTGCCTGACCACTTGATGTCCATGTCTTTGCCAGTGAGCAGAGACTTGGGGCGTGCCACAGGCCCGTTTTTCGTTTGCGGTGCATGCGTGAGCATGTCGTAGTCGTAGGTCCACGGTTCGTAGTAGTCGTCGATCGTGGGCATGTTGTTGTTGGAGAAGATGCCCAAGAGTTTCGTGAGGCGCCCGCCAGCCTTGAGCTTCAGGCGACCTCGCTTGTTGCGAACCCAGCCGCCCTTCCACTTCTCTTGGTCTTCATACTGGCGCGGGTAACCGATACCCGGCCGCGTCTCCACATTGTTGAACCACACGTATTCCATACCGTCGCGGTTCGTCCATACCTGCTTGCACGTTACCGAGCAGGTGTGGCATCCGATGCACTTGTCGAGGTTCATCACCATCGACATTTGGGCCATGACACGCATCAGTACTCCACATCTTGGCTACGGCGACGGATCACAGTAACCTCATCGCGTTGGTTCCCGGTTGGGCCGAGATAGTTGAAGGCGAATGACAGTTGGGCGTAGCCGCCGATGAGGTGGGTTGGTTTCAGCAGTATTCGGGTGAGCGAGTTGTTCGTGCCGCCTCGTTGACCAGAAGTTTCGGCCACCGGGACATTGATGGTGCGATCCTTCGCGTGGTACATGTACACGGTGCCCTCCGGCATTCGGTGCGAGACAATCGCCCGGGCCACCACAACACCGTTCCGGTTGTATGACTCAATCCACTCGTTGTCGCGCACCCCGATCTTGTCGGCGTCTTGCGGCGACATCCAAATAGTGGGCCCGCCTCGCGAGAGCGTGAGCATCATGAGGTTGTCCTGGTACTCGGAGTGAATCGACCACTTCGAGTGCGGGGTGAGGTACCGCACCGCGACTTCTGCCCGGCCCTTTGACCCTGGCGCGCCAGTTGGCGAGGTCGATCCGATGATCGAATCATTAAAGAGGCGATGCATGTCTAGCGGCGGGCGGAACACCGGCAGTGCTTCACCGAGCTCCAACATCCAGTCATGGTCGAGATAGAAGTGCTGCCGCCCGGTGAGCGTGTGCCACGGCTTGAGGTGTTCAACGTTGATCACGAATGCGCTGTAGCGCCGTCCTCCGTGTTCGCTGCCCGACCATTCCGGGGAGGTGAGAACGGGCACGGGGCTGCCGGCAACATCCTTGAAGGTGAACCGGGTTCCCTCCTTTTCGCTAGCCAGATGTGCAAGCTTCTGGCCCGTGTGCTTCTCCAGTTGGCGGAAGCCCTGAGTGCCCAGCCGACCGTTTGTTGTACCGGAGAGCGTGAGCACCATTTCGGCTGCCTTCACATCGGTGTCGAGTTTTGGTCGACCCTTCGTTGGCCCACTTTCGACGAGACCGTTGCGGTTTCCGAGATCCTCGACTTCGATGTCAGGGTTGAACTTCACACCCTTCGTGACCATGCCCATTTTTGCCGTGAGTGGCCCAAGAGCAGCCATCCGTGCGCCGAAGGCTGGGTAGTCGCGTTCCACGACGGCGAGCTTGGGCATCGTGACGCCGGGGATCAGCTTCGGATTGTCGACCACCACGCCGTGCGGGGTGGACATCGCATCAAGGGTGTCATGCAGTAGCGGAGAGGCGACGAGGTCTTTGCGAACGCCCAAGTGCTCTACCGAAAGTTCAGAAATTTTCTTCGCGAGCAGGTGGAAGATATCGAAGTCGGTTTTCGTCTGCCACGGCGGGGTGATTGCCGGATTGAACGTGTGGATGAACGGATGCATGTCTGTCGTCGACAGGTCGTGCTTTTCGTACCAGGTGGCTGGGGGAAGCACCACGTCGCTGAACAGCGTCGTCGACGTGTTGCGGAAGTCACTCGTGACCATCAGGTCGAGTTTTCCTATGGGCGCTTCGTCATGCCAGTCAATGGATTTCGGCCGGCGCTCAGGCTCTGACTCGTCACCACGAATAGCGGAGTCTGTGCCGAGCAGGTGCTTGAGAAAGTACTCGTTGCCCTTGCCAGAAGAGCCGATGATGTTGGCTCGCCAGACGTTGAGAACGCGCGGAAAGTTCTCCGGTGCATCCGGATCTTCGCAGGCGTAGCGCATATCACCGCTCGTGAGCTCGTCGACAACGTATTGTGCTGGTTCGACTCCGGCCTTCTCTGCCTCGTCGACGATGTCGAGGGGGTTTCGGTTGAACGTGGGGTAGCTGGGCATCCACCCGCGTTTCGCTGATTCGACGAGACAATCTGCGGTGGTCTGGCCAGCGAAAAGACCCGTTGCTTGGGCGCTGGAGAGAGTGTCAGCCGGCAGCCCGTCGTAACGCCACTGATCGGTGGCGAGGTACCAGAAGGCGGTGCCAATCATCTGCCGAGGAGGACGCACCCAGTCGAGACCGAACGCGTACTGAGCCCATCCGGTGAGCGGGCGCACCTTCTCTTGCCCAACGTAATGTGCCCATCCACCACCGTTTTTGCCCTGGCAGCCGGTCATCGTGGTCAATGCGAGGAAGGCGCGGTAAATGGTGTCTGAATGGAACCAGTGGTTGGTTCCGGCACCCATGAGGATCATCGAGCGGCCGTCGGAATCCTCAGCGTTTTGGGCGAATTCGCGGCCGATACGTTCGGCGGCCTGCGCGGGAACGGAGGTGATTCCCTCTTGCCACGCTGGGGTTCCTGGAGCGGATGCGTCGTCGTACCCGGTAGGCCATTCGCCGGGGAGCCCATCTCGACCGACACCGTACTGGGCGAGCAATAGGTCGAAGACGGTGGTTACTGTGCGACCCGCGACGATGCGAACCGGAACGCCTCGACGCATGGTGCCAGCATTTCCCGCATGTTCTTGCGCTTCGGTGGGAGCCAAATCAAATCGAGGAAGGTCGATGACGGCCGAGGCCTTGTCATAATCCGGTGCGTCGGCGATAGAGAGCAGCGGGTCCACATCGCCGAGGTCGAGATTCCAAAGCCCTTCATCTTTCTCAGAGAATCGGTGACCGATCGAACCGTTCGGCACAACCGGTGTGCCTTTCTGGTCGAGGAGTACTGGTTTGAATGCTGCGTTGGGTACCTCGGCAGCTTTACCGGGAAGGGCATCAGCCATGAGGAACTTGCCTGGTAGCCAGGAGTCGCCCGATTTGGTCAGCTCGATGAGGTAGCTGGAGTCGCTGAACTTCTTCATGTAGTCGACGAACATGGGCGTCTTGCGGTCGACGAGGAACTCGGTGAGGATCACGTGCCCCATAGCGATTGCGAGCGCACCGTCGGTGCCGGGGTGTGGCGCGAGCCACTCGTCGGCGAACTTGGTGTTGTCGGCGTAGTCAGGGGAGACCACAATGACTTTCTGCCCCCGGTAGCGGGCCTCGACCATGAAGTGTGCGTCGGGAGTGCGGGTCACGGGAACGTTGGAGCCCCACATCATGAGGTAGGAGGAGTTCCACCAGTCAGCGGATTCCGGCACGTCGGTCTGGTCGCCGAATACTTGGGGCGAAGCGACCGGCAGATCGGCGTACCAGTCGTAGAACGAGAGCATCGTTCCACCGAGCATGGTGACGAAACGCGAACCGACGCCGTGGGAAACGATCGACATGGCGGGAATCGGTGAGAAACCGGCGATGCGGTCGGGCCCGTAGGTCTTGATGGTGTGTACGTGTGCCGCGGCGACGATTTCGGATGCTTCATCCCAACTCGCTCGAACTAACCCGCCCTTGCCGCGGGCCTGTTTGTACGCTTTCGCGGTTTCGGGGTTTCCGGTGACCTCGGCCCAGGCCAGCACCGGGTCGCCGGTCTTTGCCTTCGCCGCACGGAATGCTTCAAGGAGAACACCACGCACGTACGGGTATTTGATGCGTGTCGGGGAGTAGGTGTACCAGCTAAAAGATGCGCCGCGCGGGCACCCGCGGGGTTCGTATTCTGGTGAGTCCGGGCCGACTAGAGGGTAGTCGGTCTGCTGCGTTTCCCACGTGATGATGCCGTCTTTGACATACACCTTCCACGAGCAGGAGCCGGTGCAGTTCACACCGTGCGTTGAGCGGACTTCTTTGTCGTGGGTCCAGCGGTCACGGTAGAAGGAGTCGGCATCCCTGCCGCCCTTGAGGAACACTGATCGAAGATCTTCCGAGACTTCTCCGCGGCGTAAGAACTTGCCGAGGTTCAGCAACGAATCAGATAATGGGCCATCCGTTCCCGCGTTCGAAGGTGTGGCGTCATTGCGAGTGTTCATGGCAGCTCCTTGAACTGAAGCCTGTCGGTATTCACGACTCATGGCAAGGTTAAATCACCGTGAAAAATGCAGTGTGCGAAACTCAGTGTTCAGACGCCGGTGGATTTTCCATGTCGACGGTGCAGGTGTGAGGTCCAGAGAATGGATGCAATTCACGTACCCGGAGAGGTCCGTCCGCATCATCGAGGGCATTCTTCAACAGCGCCAGGTGCACATCGCACACCTGAGGGTTGTTTTTCGCGAGTTCAGAGAATGGGCAATCGTGCATCGTCATGTGCAGGTAGTCAACCGCGATCTCGACAGTGAATCCGCACTGGTCCATGTGATCATCGAGGGAATCGAGTTGACGCGCTGCGGGTGTGCGCTCGGCAGTAATGTCTTCGACAGGAAGAAATTTTCGGATCAGCGTTGTTCGCTGTTCGGCGGCCCGGAGGCGAGATTGCCGGGCAGGACTGTTGGGGCCCTGCGTTGCGCGGTAGCGAAGCTTGGGGCGGCCCTTGGTTGATGTTGGCACCGGTTCAGATTCGACGAAGCCGGCATCGATGAGGCGGTGCAGGTGTTCTCGAGCCGTATTGTGATGCAGCCCAGTCGCCTCGACTAGTTCTGTCACCGTCTGGGCGTCGTGCTGTAGGAGCTCGTGGAGCAGGTTGATCCTGCTCAGCGA
>Ga0314774_1001178_pt1 | contig 17478 bp, 15 predicted proteins | sample MetaGCBIA2018_FD_204515 | JGI IMG/M metagenome (GOLD analysis project Ga0314774, IMG submission 204515) | Cryopeg brine microbial communities from Beaufort Sea near Barrow, Alaska, United States - CBIA 2018 | ecosystem: Environmental > Aquatic > Marine > Coastal | place: USA: Alaska | collected...
ATCAAAACCACTGACCAGATGGCCGCCATCGAATTTCCCCCCGCCAATGTCACTGATGAGTGCGGTCAGCCAACTGCCGCCCACCATTCCGCCGGAGTAGCGGGACGGGTTTTGCCCTTTCAAGCCGGCCCAGAACGACAGCGGCGTTCCGGCGATAATAATCGGCCCAAACAACTCCGGCTGCACAGCCGCCAGCATCATCACCGCCCAGCCCGCCTGGCAGTTACCAATAATGCAGGGTTTACCCTCTGCTTCGGCGTGACGGGCAATAACCGCCTCCAGAAAATGCCCATGGGCGCGCATAACGTCGTCGATGGTCTGGTGCGGTAGCGGGTCTGGCGTGAAGCCTACGAAATAACAGGTATGGCCGGCCTGCATGGCTACACCCAGCTCGCTATCAGCTTTGAATCCGCCGATACCGGGCCCCTGGCCTGCGCGGGGATCAAACACCACGAACGGCCGCTTGAACGGATCAATCACGACTCCAGCGGGAGGCTCAATGCGGGCAAGCCAGAAATTGACGGGGCGTTCGAAGTTTCGCGCGTCCAGCACCATCTCAAGGCCAAAGTTCAGTACGTGGGGCACTACCATTGCCTTGTGCCGGTAATACTCCTGGCTACGCTGACGCAACACGTCGCAAAACAGAACGCTGCGCTGAAGCGCGTCCGTCGCGTATTCACGCGTAGAGGCTAAACCCAACATTAACTCGACCTGACGATACACACTCATTATCTTATTCCCGAACATATTAGCCATTTAGCATTGAGCCCTTACCCGATACTGAGGAGAAGGACTTGGCCCCTCAATTGTTAAACACTTCTCGCCAGTAGATTACACGGTCGTTGCCCCGGTAGACGCCGAAGGTGGCGGTGGCTTGGGGGTTTCCCAGAAAACCATCCTGATTCCAGTCGCCCTGCAGCCACAGCGGCACCGCGAAGGTGGCCATCACATCGCCTTGGTTGTTGGCGCCCGGCGCCTTCAGAATGAGCACTTCACCTTCCTCAGGAGCACCCGCCGAGAGGATTCCGGATGCTGCAATTACGGATGTGTTGCCTCCGCTGAGATCACTTTGGTCTAACGCGACATCCGCCGCCGTGTTGTAACTCCAGCACCCATCCGCGCTATTGATTATAAAGCCACTGGCCGTGTAGAACTCGGCCTGGAACGGCATTTTCAGGTTGGAAGTTTCCGGTCCGTAGGCATTTTCCATCTGCAGACGGCCGTAGCGCATTTCAAGCGGAAACTTCGGGACAATTGCCACGGACAATTGCGGCGAAGAGACATCGTCGGCATCTGCCAGCCCAGTTAACTCGATGAGATAGTCCGGAGCCAGTGGCGGGACACGGGTTTGGGTGGTTTTACTGTAGGTGATCTCGTCATTGAGCGAAAATAGATACTGCAACCGACCGCGGCCAATGACCGACAAGCCCCCCAGTTCCAGAGTTGTGGATACCGGGAAAGGATTGCCCGCAGCATCAATAGCTGTGACATCCGAGATTCCCGCAGTGCGGACCAGATCAGTGGCCAACAAACGCTGGAAATTGCCCAGTGTGTAATTGCGGGTCACATTGCCGCCTCCGTTCCGGGCTTCCAATGTCAACATCGGTTGCACGCCTGCTTTCCAGTTCAGATTCTGTCCCATGTAAGCAAAAGCCGTGGAAACTGTGCAATAAGGCTCTACCTCACCGTGTTCGGCAACCACAACATTGAATCGGTCTGGGATAAAACGGCCCACGTACTCAACCTCGTCTCCGACTACACCGGCGGTGCCTAGATAACGGCCGCTTTGAAGCGATGCCATAATGCTGATAATACCCACCTCGGGCCACTGAAACTGACCGCATGCCTTGCCCCCGGTAATCGCATTCCCACTGCAATCTTCACCGAACACACCAAACGCACCGGTTAGCGGCGGCGAATCACCACCGGCAGGCGCCACTAGCGATGCCTTCAATGCGACAGACTCAGACGAGGTTTCCCGGCCAAAATTGGGTGTCACATCGCCAAGGGCATTGATCGACGATACCCGAACTTCAAAATCTGCACCGGCAGCAACAAAAGCATTGTCATCCTGCACGGAGGTCGCAGCAGGGTTCCCAGGTATGGTCAGTTTGAAATGGTCCGGGCGAGCTACAAACGCACCTTCGCCGAGCATCACCAGCCCCGCGTCGTCACCGGCACCCTCGTACCGAGCCTTCAGCAGAACACGGCCCACATCTGTATATTGAACCAGAAAACTGGCGGCGCCTGAGCTATCAAAATCCAACGTTAGGCTATTGCCGTTTAGCAAATCGCCGCCGCTTTCAACTGCTAGTGTTCCTGTTGCCGGGTTCTGGTACACCGTGGTGAACTCGATGTTCTTTTCAACAGTAAACGCTGGCACGCACTGGCCAGGATTTTCTTCGCCGGCTTTCACAGCGAGGATCGTCGCTTGAACCTCTTGGCCGGAAATATGATTCGGAATCGTTAGAGAGAAGCCAGATTCTGCAAAAACCAGGTCGCAACTGATGTTGCTGCCATTAAAACAGACGGTTGGGTTTATGGCAGCTATTGATGCGTTTCCCAACGATAAACTAGCTGGTTCAGCACGCGTGTAGGGAATGCGAGCGGTGCCTGTACCCGTAAAACTGATACGATCCGTCACCGAACCAGATCCCGTCGCTATAACATTCAGTGTTACGGTTTCATCACTTAATGTACACGTCCCGTCATACACATTTGTACAGGCATTAATGATAATTGTTTCTGGTTTGCAGGTCAGGCCCTGGCCATCATGAACTATTTGAAAATGATCTATTACTGCGGTCGGCAGAGCCATACACCCAGCCAGCCCGATCGCGTTACTTGCGCCTAATGTAACAGCACCGGTAGTGGCATACAGATTACCACAACCGCCACCCGCGCCTTGTAAGGTGGTGAACTCACCAGTGAGTATGTAAGAACCCGCAAAAAAAGTGCCTATAAGGTTTGAGCTTGCGCCTGCGGATGTGTAGCCCCCCGTGTTCCAAATAATCGTGCTGTTCGGGGCAACGTCTTTCAGTACCATTTTTGTGCTTGCACCAAAGGCAATGAAGGAATCGCTATTGATAATCCAGTGACCTTCCACGCCTTTGCCATCAAACGTGAGGGTTATGCCCGCGGTCGTCGACAGCGCCGTCGTATGATAAATGCCAGCTGTAAGCGTTTTGTCTACAGTCAACGACGTAGGAAGCTGATTTGCTAAAGGCGCTTCCCTCGCGGCCAAATTTCTTTGCACCTGCACAAGTTGTGCACTCTTGTCATCTATCGGCTTTTTGGGATCGTTCGTAAATTGTTCAACACTTCCCGCTGTAATAATGCCACCAACCGTTGCCATGTCGGCAAGCGTGACGCTGGTTCCAGCCTTGGCATTGCCTGCCACCATTGCGCCCACGCCCAGCATCAATGCGCCAGTTCCGGCCTGCGCGTTGCCGCTAGAAAGTGGATTTGTGCCGATTTTTGCACCTGCGCCGAGTGTTAAGGCCGTTCCGGCGGTCGCATTGCCGCCGACCATTGCATCGGCGCCAAGGTCTGCAGATGCGGCGGCTCCGGACCTGAGGTTGCCTCCGATCACGGCCTTCGCACCAACCAGTATGGCGGCGCCGGCTGTAAGGTTGCCGCCAACCATAATATTGCCGCTAATGGTATTCGCGCCGAGCGTTGCCGCATCTCCGGTGGTAAGATTGCCACCGATCGTTGAATCTGCTCCAATCGTTCCTGCGTCACGGGCCTCAATATAACCGCCAACTTGTACCGACGCACCCAGGGTTACAGCAGCTCCGGCTTTAATATAGCCAGAAACAATTGAGCTTGCGCCAAGCGTTGCGGCCGCGTTTACCTGAATGTTACCGCCGACGGTAGAACTCGCGCCCATTGTTATGGCGGCGCCAGAATATATTGTAAGGTTGGCTAAGTCTGAATCTAAGAGTGGTAACTCTTGATGGGTTATTGTTACTTGCCCACTGCCTCCGGCAGCGCCGGTATAATTGCCGCTAAGAACCGGCAGAAGGGCAGTAGAACCCCCTCCGCCGCCACCGGGGCTTCCTCCCCGGTTTCCAGACCCTTGCCCTAAAATAATGCTTTTGCTGCCATCTCCACCACTTCCCGCTCCATTTGGCCCACTAGCACCACGGATACCCGTCGCGTTGTTGCCGGACCCGGAAGTACCTGCAGAAGAGCCACCACCGCCACCGACCTGCTCCCCTAGCCCTCCAGATACGCCATCCGCGCCAGCGCCACCACTAAAAACAACCCGGTTCCCAGTGCTCGCTGAAGCTCGCCCCCCTCTGCCTCGATTACTGCTATTGCTGGAAACACTGGCTCCCGCTTCGGCTCTCGCAAGTTCGTTTCCACCAAGATTAACCCAACTATCAATCGCTACCTGCCCAGATGCTCCGCCACCGCCAACCATGTAATTCAGCAGGTTACCTGGTTCAACCGCCACCACAGAGCGGGCATAGGCGCCCCCGCCCCCGCCACCGGTTGCACCTCTTGATGTGATGTCACCGCCTGCACCACCGCCGCCCCAGACTTCAACCGTGACCTCACGGACGTTGTCGGGCACTGTGAACGTTCCGGGCCCTGGAGAATCGACCGTTGTTTCTTCGGCACATGCAGACCCTATAGCTCCGACCAAAAGCCAGGCGGCTAGCAAGCAGATATGAATACCGACACATCTATTTCTCATTGCAACCTGACCTCGACGGTTCGACGCGCTTCTTCAGGTGTGCCATCTCCGCAAACCCCAAAACTGGTGACAGAAACGATCTCACCGTCAGAAGTGCACTCAACCCTGGCCGTACAGTTCGCGAGACCCTTCTGCGTAAAAATGATCGTTTTATCAGCACTGCAACTGATCGGGCTTTCTACTGCCGCCGGCATAAGCCCCCCTATCATGGCCTGTGCCCCGCTTTCTGCCGCAAAAAACGCTCGCTGGGACTGAATTTGCAGGCTGATGGCTTTACCGGAACTTTCCTGAAGTTGGCTCATACCTAGCACAATCAACGACAGCACGATGACAATGAATATTGCGAGGGGCAGGCCGACGCCGGCTTGTTTTGCGAGCGGTCGTTCAGGGTACATTGCGAATTTGGACCTCTTGACTGACACGTGTGGTTTCTTCGCTGTTCTGGGCCTTCAAAACAAACTCAAAATTTACGACGGCGGAGCGCTGCAGAGATATAGGCCTACTGTTTACTCGAAAACTGTTCGCGATCAGGTTTGCGGCCATTACGCCGTGGTCAGCGGTGTTATTAAGATCAACAAAGGATGGCTGAGTAGGCATCAGTCCGTAATTTTCGAACCGATAAAGCGTGTCCCGGTTTTGGCAAATGCTGACCGGCCCCTCTAGCACATAGATTCTTTTTTGCGGCGAACGTGCGTTAAAACGATGAGCGCTCGTCAAGCTCACCTTGCCGCCAGATACGTTGCCGTCATCTTCAATGGCTGATACTGGTGACGAGATCGGAGCTGCATCGCCACTGCTGTCGTAAAAATTCGATACTGAGTAACCATAAACCGCCAAACGAAAACGCGCTGGATTATTCCTGATAGCATCAGCCACACTTTCTCCAAATGGAGAAATCAGAACGTCCCTGCTGACTTCTTCAACCGGCAAAGTCTTGTAAGTAGTAGCACCCCGAGCGGAGATCCATTCAATACACTGGTTTCCTGCTCGGACCGATAAGGGATGGGCCTCGCGAAGCTCGCGTGTGATTTGCTCACTAATAACCACACCCTGCAGCGCCCGTTGTTGCCGGTCACCTAAATCAATTGCGCCTCGAACAGACAAGTTGACAAACTGCGTAGAAATCGTAGCAACGATGCCCAAAAGCACGATCACCATCACCAACTCTACCAACGTAAAACCGTGTTGCCGAGGCATCAGAAGTTCCCCCGGTAAGCACTGAACAGATAGTAATTGCCGGAAGGATCTTTGATGGTAACGTCGATACGTTTAGGCTCCGGCGTTATACCCAAGCTGTTATCACAGTTCACAGCGATATCAACCGTAAACTTTTCATAACCGCTCTCGCTCTCAATCGCACCTGGATTCCAGTATTTTGAGGGAACCTCCTCTAATCCAGAGTAATCATCCACGTCTTTTAATTCACCTCGCCCTCGACCAGAAGGCGGCGCGGTGCTTTCACACCCTCCGTCGTAACGCTCACCTATGGGGGCACGCTCATCAAATGACTTCGACAGAATTTCATCCATGTATCGCTGAGCCAAGGCAACAGCCCGTATGTGATTTAGGGGGTCTGCACTTCTGCCGGCCATCAGAGAGAAAGCGCCGACAACGCCGGCGATGGCAACGCTAATAATGACAATGGTCATAACCAGTTCCACCAGGGTTACTCCCCGCTGGTGTTTTCGAAAATGGTACTCATGAGCCATCACATTTTCCCTGATAAACCGCACCCAGCGAACTCAAACATACAAAATAAGTAGTGTCGCCAGAGATACGAAACTCAGTAGAATCGCGCGCATTGGGGGTTTCGACCCAGCCCATGTTGCCAAAGCCAATGGTGTACGCTGAGACGATTTGGGTGAACGTGGTGGACTGTTTCAGACGGCGATAAGCAATGGAAACGCCATTGCTGTCTATGGAAAAGGTTGAACTTCCAGCAGTAAATTCGAGGCTGCCGGCTTTTGGTTCAATGGTTATGGAATTGACAGGGTTGCCCGCCAATGCTGCCTGTTGTGCAAGCAGCGTGGCGGACTGCAATTGCTGGGTGACCAGCAGTGGGGAGAAGGCGGAGCTGCGCGTAAACAGCCCAACGCCAAGTGCGGAGAGTATGCCGATCAAGATGATAACCATGATCAATTCCACGAGAGTGAAGCCCGATGACATTTGGGCGTTATCTACTTTCATGCCCTCTCCAGTATTCGCGGCCGCCGATAGAACGTGAAAATATAGGTCGGGTTAGCGTAGTCCGACCTACTAATTTTACACCTGGCCGCTAACAGCCATCAACGACCCGACCACTAGTAGTACCAGTCGTCCCATCGTAGATGAAGTTACAAGCAGAACGCGCCGCTCCAGCCGAATCCAAAACCGAAATCGTACCTGTTGTAACGTCAAAGTCGTCTAATATCTGGGCGGCAACTCCTATACCGGCGTCATTTTCTGTCGGGTAGCCTTCATCGGTCATGGTCACGGCAGTTGAGCCTTCAAGCGTTATGCCTACAGAACCAGCTGGGCTGCCATCCGCTAACCACCTGGAGTGAGAGATAGCAGCGGCTGATTTTACTGCCCCCCTCGCACCATCAAGAGTTGATATCCGGGCTTCGCCCCCCAAATCTGCAAACCGCGGCAAAGCAAATGCCGCCAAAATACCCAAAATAACAATCACCATAACCAATTCAATCAGTGTGAAGCCTTTTTCTTTTCTTGATACCATTGCATTCATAGCTGCCATCGCTTTCATAATGATGATCCTTTTCTCGTTTTGACTCTTTTGTCAATTGATCGATGTTGAGATTTCGCCGGTATCGGCGTTATAACCAATGGTACTGCCCAATCCGTCCATCTGGTACGTAAATACACAGTTTCCACCCGAAGTCGTCACCGCGTAATCTGCCTCTGCGCCCGTGATTTTGGGTGCGTTTGACTGCAAAACGCCGGTCCAGACTTCTCTACATTCAGTAGCGTTCATATTTGTATTGCTACTGCCACTCGTTGCGGTAGGCCAGCCATTTTCGCTGACATCAACATCGCCATTACCGAATCCTTTCAAGTCTGTTGTTGCTACCGTAAACCCATTAGATACCCACTGAACCTTCGTTAGCGCCACACCTGACGCCAGAGCACCCGCTGTCGCCCGGATACTAGATCGATGCGCCTGCTCCGAAAGCTGCGCAAAGCGCGGCAATGCAAAAGCGGCGAGAATGGCCAGGATGGTTATCACCACCACCAGTTCAATTAAGGTAAAGCCTTGCTGTTTATTCATTTCGTTGTCTTGTTCCAAAAATTAACTTCTTTTCCGTTTTACGCGCTGCCTTACCCCCTTCCCATGGCAGCGGCTCCCAAGTCCCATATAGGCAAGAACACGCCCAATGCCAGAATCAGAACCAGCACGCCCATAGCCACAATTAATATCGGTTCTATGGACTCCGTCAACCGCTTGAGACCGTAATCTACGTCTTCATCGTAAAAATCGGCTACGTTGATCAGCATGTCGTCTACGGCGCCGGTTTCTTCACCAACGGCAATCATTTGTAGAATTAACGGCGTGAACATGTCGCTTTGGCGTGCTGTGCGCAACAGGCTTTCGCCCCGCTCAATACCAACGCGCATCTCTTTAAGGTGTTTGGATATCCAGGCATTGTCCGTTGCGTCTGAAACTATTGTTAGCGCAATAGTGACGGGCATACCCGACGACAACATACTGGCGAAATTGCGGGCGAACCGGCTTAAAGTGATCAGCTCAAGCAGCGGGCCGATAATAGGCATTTTAAGTTTGTAACGGTCCCAAGTTAGCTGGCCCTGCGTTGTTTGCCGCCACTGACGGATCAGCACGGTGGCCGCGGCAACGCTAAACAGGAGAATATACCAGTAATCCAGCAAGAAGTTGGACGTGCTTACCAGCACTTGGGTAAGAAATGGTAAGTCGGCGCCAAGCTTACTAAACACGAAGGCAAACTTGGGGATTACAAAAAAGTTTACCACCATTAAAGCCGCAAGCAATGCAATCATGACGAATATCGGATAACGCATCGCTTGGCTAAGCCGGCGCCTGGTTTCACGCTCCAGTTCAAGAATGTCAGACAAGCGCTTGAAGGCATTATCCAGTTGCCCGGTATTCTCACCCACATGAATCATGGCGACAAACAGTTCGGAAAACACCTTCGGATGGGCCTGCATGGAGGTGGCCATGGTGGAACCCCCTTCCAGCCGATCGGTCACGTTGCTTAGCACGTCGCAAAAAACCTCAGACCGGGTGGTGTCCGCCAGACCCCGCAAAGTTTGTATCAGCGGAATGCCTGCTTTGGTCAAAGCATGCATCTGTCGGCAGAATACAATCAGTTCATCCAAGGTGATTTTCTTGCGGAAAACAGGCAGATTATTCAACTGCGCAATTAGAGATTTGCGTTGGTCCTGTTCGCGAATAGATACGGGCGTAATACCCCGTCGCATAAGCTCGGTCGCAGCAGCCTCGGGGTTTGGCGCTGCCAGAGCACCGTGATGCACGCCTCCGCTGCTGTCTTTACCTCGATAACTAAACTGCATCAGGCGTCTCCTTCGCTTTGCGCAGGATGCGGCGCGCCTTTATAGCGAGTTTGATAGAGCAAAGGCGTCTCTTCCAGGGAGATATCGCCTTCAGAGGTAGCGGCTACCTTGGCCACTTCTTCCAGGGTGGTGATGCCTTGTAAGGCAAAGTCCAAAGCACACAACCCAAGCGGGCGGTACAGGCGGCTCTTACGAGCTTCGCGGGTAAATCCAGCCAAGTCTTTACGCCGTAGGGCGTCCAGCATGCTTTCATTCATTTCAAGCATTTCGTAGACACCCAATCGTCCACGGTAGCCGCTGTTGCCACACTGATAACAACCGCGACCCCGAACAAAGCCCACTTCCATATCCAGCGGGGCGATATCGAACTGGGTCAACCAGACTTTTTCCTGACTGGTGGGCAGGTAGGGCTCGCAACAATTCCCGCACACCTTTCGTACCAGGCGCTGGGCTACAACACCCAGAAGAGAACTGGCCACAAGAAACGGCTCTGCTCCCATATCGATCAGGCGCATGGCACTGCTGATGGAGTCGTTAGTGTGCAAGGTAGAAAGCACCAGGTGGCCAGTCATAGCGGCCCGCAGGCCGATTTCAGTGGTTTCATGATCGCGCATTTCACCCACCAGAATGATGTCTGGATCTTGGCGCAGGGCAGACCGCAACACACTGGCGAACTCCAGGCCAATTTTCGGATTTACCTGGACTTGGGTAATACGCGGCAGGCGGTATTCCACCGGATCTTCCGCCGTGATGATCTTCACTTCCGGACGGTTCAGTTCGGTCAGCGCACCGTACAGCGTGGTGGTTTTACCGCTGCCGGTGGGGCCTGTGACCAAAATCATGCCGTGAGGCTTCTTGATCATGCGGCGGAAATTCTCAAGCAGCACGGGCGGCATGCCGGTATTATCCAGGTTGAGTATGCCTTGGCTTTGGTCCAACAAACGCATAACCACTGACTCGCCGAACTGACCGGGCATGGTGGACACACGTACGTCGATACTGCGGCCCTTGACCCGAATGTTGAAACGCCCATCTTGAGGGATGCGTTTCTCGGAGATATTCAGCCCGGCCATCAATTTCAAGCGGAGCACCAGGGCGGAGTTCACCCGTTTCTCTTTCATCACCTGTTCCTGAAGCACGCCGTCCACACGCTGGCGAATGCGCACCACTGCTTCATCAGGCTCGATATGGATATCAGAGCTGCGGGCCTGAAGCGCATCCTCGAACAGGGTTTTCAGTAACTTGACCACCGGGGCTTCCGCGCTTTCAGACTCGGCGCTAAGGTCAGCCAGGTCGAATGCATCGTCGTCCAGTTCGTCGTCCAGCTCTTCGGCCAGCGAGGCAATTTCATCGGTACGGCGGTAAATCAGGTCAAGGGTATTGAGCAATTCGCTCTCCCGCACAACCGCCTGCTTAACCGGCTGTTTGAGCACTCGTACCAATTCGTCGTACGCAAAAATATCCAGCGGGTCAGCCATACCCACCAAAAGTTCACCACTTTGTTCTGACAGCACAATGCTGCGAAAACGGCGGGCCAGGGCTTCCGGCAGTTTCTTGACCAAAGCGTTATTAAACTGGAAATGGCGCAGCTGTACAAAAGGCACGTCTAGCTGACGGGAAAGGATGTTGAGTAGGTTGTCTTCTTCCACATAACCCAGATCTATCAGGGTGCGGCCCAGTTTTCGCCCGGTGCTACTTTGATCACTCAGAGCGGCCGTCAACTGTTGCTCCGTAATAACGTTGTTCTGGAACAGCAGATCGCCTATACGAATTTTTTTCTTTGCATCGACCATAAATCACTCTGCTCCCAATGCCTGTAGCCGCTGACGCACATAGTCCGCCAGCGAACGGGGTAGCCCCGGTAGTTCCGTTGCTTGCCGGTAAGCCGTGGCCGCGCTGGCCGGCTCACCTTGGGCTTCCAGAGAAATTGCCAGCCCGACCCACCAAGGGCTTTGGCTGTCATCCCAGGCAATCAATTCGGCCCAATAACGGGCGGCTTCGGTGTTTTTTCCTTGCTGCTGCAGCAACGTGGCGAGGGTAACCCGATATTCTGCGTGGCTTTGCACCGGCGGCACGTTCGAATTAAGCACGTCGACTGCTGCCGCCAGATCGTTATTAGCGTGCAGCGCTCTGGCTTTCAAAAGCCGCAACTTGGAATGCTCAGCAATAACATCTTTGGGCAGCCAGCTGAGAGCTTGATCCAGCTTACCGTCCAACAAAAGCGCCCCGGCCACTACATAGCGACTGCGAGGCGCGGTTTGCAATTGCGTCAGTGCTGCAAGCCCACGCTCTGCGTCGGTGATATTGCCTTGTGCGATCAGCCGCCCTAACTGCCTTGCAGCACTTCGATCCGCAGCGGCCGGGGTCTCTGGAACGTATTTAACGCCGGTCGTGTTGACCTCTTCGGGTTGTGCATTTTCCGCTTTGACAGCTATTTTAACAGCTATTTTGACAGCGTCTGATTGCTGCTTAACCGGAACCGCCTTCGCAGTGCGAGCCGGTGCTTCTGAAGCAAAAGATAACGGTATGGCTGGCCTATAGGGTGACGGCACTGCTGATGGCCCTGGCTGAGGAGCAGGCGTCAGCTTCTGCACCGGTTTTTTTTCTGGCATTTGCTCCACAACAACCGCCGCCATTCTCTGAATAAGCTGGTTTGGTGTTGGCTTACTCTTTACAACCAGTGGCTCCGCTGAGGAGCTGTGTGCAAGAATCCAATAGCCACTCATGACCGCGATGAGTAGCGCCCAAATCGCCACCGAAATTAGCAGCAAAAGCTTGCCGTCGCGGGCCGGTTGCGGTTCAACCCCATAAGCGACTGCCACCTCTGGCCGATTCTTGCGCTGTTCGGCGGCTCGCAAGGCATCATTGAGCAAGCTCATAACCACCTCGTCAGCAGGTTAGGTGCGCGGGCACTGTCGGTGTCCCGGATTGCGTGCATCACATGCAACCGACTGATCTGTCTGTCGCCCTTCCCCCAAGCGGATAACAGGGCCTTGTGAGCAATGATATTGATCAACCGCGGAATGCCACCTGAGGAATGGGAAATCAACCTCAATGCCGAGGGCGCAAACAGGTCATCGCCGTTGTATCCGGCCTGTACCAGCCGGTGCTTCAAATACTGTGCCACGGCCGTTTTATCAAGAGGCTTCAGGCGGTACTGAAAGATGATTCGCTGTTTCAGCTGCCTTAGGCTTCGCCGCTGCAGCAGTTCATCCAACTCCGGCTGGCCGAACAGTACCACCTGCAACAACCGTGTGGTTTCGGTTTCCAGATTGGTTAGCAAGCGCAGTGCTTCAATGGTTTCCTCAGGCATGGCCTGAGCTTCATCGATCACCAGCACCGCTTGTCTTTGCTGTATAGACAGCGCTATTAGACGTTTGTTCAGCGCTTTAATTATTTGGTGGGTGTTAGCACAGTGGGTTACCTCCACGCCCAATTCTTCGGCCACCGTTTCATAAAGAGCGCTTGGTGTCAGATACGGGTTTGGGATATAGGCGGTGCAGGCGTTCTGCGAAAGTTCATTGAGCAACAGACGGCATAACAATGTTTTTCCGGTGCCGACCTCACCGGTAATTTTTACAAAGCCTTCCTGCTCACGTAACGCCACCAGCAGCAACTCTAACGCGTCGCTATGGCTGCGGGCCCGGAGGAAATAGCGGGTGTTGGGCGTTAATGCAAATGGTGCTTCTTGCAGCCCAAAATGGGATTCATACATGCTAGCGTATGGCTTTCTCCGCTTGAGGTTTGAAAGACTGGGACGATTCCAAGAGTTCCCGCAGAACCTGCATCCGCTCGCGGCTGGACACTACGTCAGCTTTCATCTGATCGCTGCCAACAACCACCGGCCGCAGCAGAATAACCAGTTCACTCTTACGGGACTTGAAGCGACGTTGTTTGAACAACTCCCCAAGCAGCGGGATGTCACTGAGGAAAGGTACGGCCGAATTGTTGTCTTCACTGGTGTCTTGAATCAGCCCACCAATCACGACGATCTGCCCACTCTCGGCCCGGATCACACTGTCCGTCTCGCGAACGGTGCTGCGGGCCAGCGGCAAGACGACGTCCCGGTCACCAACGGTAATGACTTTTCGCTGGTCACTGACTTCGCTTACCGAGGGATGAACGTGCAAGGTGATCGAACCGTCTTCCGCAATCTGGGGAGTAACGTCTAGAGAAATACCTGAGAAAAACGGTGTCAGCTCGACCGAAGTAGATGTTCGGCTTGTAACAGTGGCCGCCGAATTATTATCATCAAAATTGATATCGGTTACGAAAAACTCATCGGTACCGACCTTGATGACAGCTTTCTGGTTGTTTACGGTGGAAATACGCGGGCTAGAAAGTATCTGCACATTGCCTTGTTCGCCCAAAAGTTCAATCAGCGCGGTAAAAGTGCCTTCCTGAAAAGTTGCAGAGAACAGTCCCCCAATATCAGACGTCTGTATTGCCTGCCCTGCAAGTGTTTGTCCGGTAAAATTGGCTGGCAAACCGCCAGCACTCTGAATATCAGACCAGTTGATTCCCTGTTGATACCCTTCATTCAGGCCAATCTCTAAAATTTTAGCTTCTAAAACAACTTGCCGTTGTACGATCAGCTGGGTGCGGCGCAGGTACTCTCCCACCTGTTTGAGTGACTCAGCGTCGGAACGCACCATGACCAGGCCCGAACCTGCATTGACGATTACCTGGCTATCATTGTCGGTTCCAATGATCATCTTCAATGAACGCTCGATATCCTGCCAGAAATCGGATTCAGTCTCTGTGGAAATCCGCGTACCTACCAGGTTGGCCGTGCGGTTGTTGTCTGAGTTGTCTGGGTTTGAGCCGGCGAATTTTGAGTTGTCCCGCGAGCCGGCGTAGTTTGAGTCGTCTCGCGAGCCGCTGACCTGCCCGGAGCTAACCCGGGTTTCAGAGCCTCCGTTGCGTTTGAAGTGGAGATAATCGATAGGGAATAGCTGTGTCTTAACACTGCTTGCCCTTACCTGAAACAGGCGATCACTGCGCTGGATATCCAAGTCATAAAGATCGCCGGTAATATCCATAACCTCCGGAACGGTTACGTCGCGCAACTGCAGATTAATGATTGCCTCAACATCGGGATGGATCACGACGTTGTAACGGCTTCCCACCACCAGCGCTTCGAAGAAAGGCCCGGCAGCCAACCCCCGCGCATTCACATCAAATCGGTCTTCGTCATCCTCCACCGATGACAGCGCGGGCATCAGTGCGGCGCTGACCTCAGTGGGAACGTCATCGAACATCTTTTCAGCTGTCGTGTTTCTTTGCTGGACTGCTTCAGCCATCGCAGCGTCAATCGCGGCAGCGGTGTTTGTGGAGGCAGCCTTAGGGGTGCGCATCAGCGGATTATTACTGCAGGCAGCCAAAGACATGGCCAAAAACAATGTCAAGAATGTTCGGTTCAGTATCATAGAAGCTCGTTTTTCTATTATTGCAAACTCCGCACTTGCGGAAGGGGTTTAAAGCGTAAAACGCGCACTCTTCCCTGATCAACCAGCTCTACACGGTCCGGATGGATTCGCTTGACGCGAACCCCCTCGAATGTCTGCCCCTCTTTGCGGGCCACACCATCGATGACCGCCACCCTGCGATTATCGCCCATAAATATCATCGCCAACTTAAATTCTTTTTGCAGCACTTGAGCTTGATGCGTGGCACCAAAGCCATCCGGGCGGGTCGGGTCTTGCAAGGCCACGGCGTTTGAGGTTGTCAACGCCAAAATAATCATCAATAACAACCTCATATCACACTCCCAACCATGCACGATCCATGCTTAGAGTTCGAACCCGGATTCGGACTTCGCTGTTGGGGTAGTTGTTAGAATCGAACTCTAGCAGTAACCATCCCAGGCGAGCATCCATAGCCTCGAGGGTCTCCAGATAACCAAGCACATCCATATAGCCGCCACGCAGGACAATTTCGACGTCGTGAGCAAACAATAGCGGCTCTATCATTTCGTTTTGATCATCCCCGGCACTGTTGGGTTGCCCGTCAAAGACCGAGACCGGTGCTAAAAGATTGACGGCCAAAAGCTCCAGCTGATCTTGAGCCGCGAGCATATCTCGCAACAGCACAACCATGGCTGGCGGAGCAATCAATCGCCCGGTGGTCTCAGCAAGTTCACTATTCAATTTATCGAGCCGCTGCTGCCGGTCTCCGAGTTGGTTTCGCAGCACCTGCGACGGATCCGACGCCAGTTGTTCTTCCAGCCCCGCCTTCTGCTCCAGCAATGATGCGCGGATATCAGATAAGGATGCCTGACGCGCTTCAAGCTGATTGTTGCTTGCTATGATCGGAGCAATTGCAAGCTTCCAGCCTATAAAGAGAACCGCCACAAATGCCGTTATAGTTAGTAATGCACGCTCACGAATGGGCCGCTCATTAAACCCGCTGGCAAGTGCGTCAAATTGCTGACGAAAAACCTGCATCATCGCGCAACCTCTCCATCGCTATCTGTAGCCACCTGGAATTCAATCCAGCGCCCGTCTTCTTCCCGGCCAAGCCGGAAGCTGCCAAAGGTCTTCCCCGAAAATGCAGGCTCGCCACCCAGTCCTTCAAGATACACCGGAACTAATTGGCCCGACCGCGCCTTACCGGCCAAGCCAACATTACCCTTTACGGCATCAAGCCGAATCTGCGTTAGCCACAGGCCTTTTGGCACTTGGCGCGCAAGTGCCGTTAACGGCGCAGAGAACCCGGTGGCCTCTGTAGCAATCAAGTTTTCCACCCGGCCCAGCAACTGTTGTCTGCGCACCAGCGCTGTCGTCACGCGATCAAGAGAAGCTTCAATTTCGGGATCGAGTTGGCGCGCATTCACTTTCCCGGTCAGTTGCTCAACGGAGTTCTGCAGCTGCTCATTCTGTTGCTGCAGAGCGCTAACCTTCGCCTGCAACCGAGATTCTTGATAGCGCACCACACCCGCAACCAACATAACCATCACCACCGCGAACGCCGGAACGGACAGCGCCACGCCTGCTCGAAGTTTTTCTCGGCGAGGGCGCAATTCATTGGTATAGAGGTTTACTTGCTGAGTTGTATCAGCGCCATCCCTGGCAATGGCTAGGCTAGCGCCCCAGGCGACGAGACAGCGGCTATCGAGAGGTTTGTCAAAACCGAAAGCTGCCCAATCCAGAGTGTTTACCGTGGCAGCTACATAGGCTGCCAACATAGATGGCAGTGGCAGTCCGTTGTCTTGGGCAACGAGGCTGATGATTCCAGGAGGACCCTGTCCTAACTGGCTTTCGTAGTAATCTAGGGAGCGCTGTATCTCCAGCCCCAATGATTGAACCGCACGTTCCTGACTTGATGCACTCCGTAGCTCACCAGAGGTAACATCCAGTTGCCGTGACAAATAAAGCGTTTCTCCTTTGCAGACGATCATCTGCCCGAAGCGCTCACTCATGTGAACCAATGCAGTGCCACGGCGATCCGGGTCAATGCGGGGCATCAGATTGCGCAACGCCAAGTCGGCAATATTAATCGTGACCAGCGTCAGGCCACATTTTTTTACCAACTCAACTAGCTCACTGACCAAGGATTTGCGTGCCGCGACTACGTTCAGCAGGTTTCCCCGGCCGCGTGAAGCATCCTTTGGAAAAGGAAACACATCGGTCACAGCATCAGAAGGGTTAAAGTCGAGAAAATCTTTAAGTTTCCATTTCAGAGCATCGCCAAGCTCTGACTCGTCAAGGCCTTCCGGTCGCGCCAACTGGAATACCTGATACTGATCATGCGACAAAATGAGTGTAATATCTGCAGCAGCCCAACGGCGCTCAGTCGAAAGGGAGTCGAGAGCATCCTCGCGTTTTGCCAGTGAACAATCTAAAAAACCCGTTGAGTCTCCAGATTCTGCCCAAGAGATACCCTCCGGGCGAATTTCCAGATAAACGGATTGCCGTTTACCGGACCGCCGCAAAATCTTCGCTTTGAGACTTTTTATCACTTTATTTTGCTGCCATTTTTGAAAACCTTAGCATATTCATTACATGAATAGAAAAATTTCTTGAATAATTTTACTAAAAATAAGGCCCTGATTTTTCAGGGCCTTATTTAAGATTACTTAACTTCATACCCGCAGGTAAACGCTAAAAAGGAATATCATCATCAAAATCATCCACCGGATCCGGCATAGTGTTTTTCTGCGGCGATGACGGCGCGTTGGCCGGTTGCTGATTGTAATTGTCGTTCTGGTAGCCCTGATTATAGCCGCC
>Ga0314774_1001180_pt1 | contig 17456 bp, 16 predicted proteins | sample MetaGCBIA2018_FD_204515 | JGI IMG/M metagenome (GOLD analysis project Ga0314774, IMG submission 204515) | Cryopeg brine microbial communities from Beaufort Sea near Barrow, Alaska, United States - CBIA 2018 | ecosystem: Environmental > Aquatic > Marine > Coastal | place: USA: Alaska | collected...
GGTCGGGGTCGAGCGCCGGTCGGGCGATGAGGACCAGGTCAATACTGGCGATGACGATCATGACTCCAATGAGAATGAGGCAGGGTATGGAGTAGAACCACCCGTAAATGCTGGTGCCCATGGCCCGCTCCCCACCGAGGTCCACCCAGTAGACCGTGTAGCGGCCTGTTGCCTCCTCCGGCTGCGAGGCGGCACCTGCTGCGACGGTGAAGGTGACGATGAGCGCGAGCACCACGGCGGGGGTGATGAACCACGACCTTTTGGCGTAGCTCAACGGCGTCCGGGGCGCGAGTTCCGCAGTGCCGCGGCCGTTGCGCGCCCGCACCGGCAATGCGACGATGACCAAGCCGAGAATGCCGAGCACCAGCGGGTAGGTGAACCGATAGTCCGAGTACCAGCCCCATAATTCGGTCGGAATATGGAGCACGAGCGCCAATGGCCCGGCCAACAGACGCACCAGGACCCCGACAAGAAGGAGGATCAGCCCTGCAGCCAAAGCTGACGCACCAGCCGTGCTAGCTGGAAGCCCCATTTTCCGCCCCCAAATCAGCCACCAGACCACAACCAGAACAATGCCCGCTGCCACAGGACCCAGCACCATGAAGTACAACCAAGCCATCGTTGCGGCCCCCCTCTTGTGTCACTCGAATAATACATAAATGTATCATGTGCTTGTCACAAGCGAGGCGGACGGTGAGGCGAACCCAGCGCGACTGCACTCTGCAATCTACGGACCATTGGCCATTCGCATATCGAAGTGCTCGCGACAGTCGCTCGTTTCACAGGGGGACCCCCTGCGGGAACGGCCGCGGAGACTGGTGTGCACTGATCATCGGAGTAAACCTTGTCGCATTTGCCCTGCCCGTAGAGAAGTCTCGCCCAGGTGCGCCAACTGCGACAGCAGGAGGCCTGCAAACTTCGAGGCCAGGCCCGCGTTACGGCCAGGCGAGACAAGGAGCTGGGCTCTCGATGAGCTTGGCAGCCCGTTGTTCGAAGTAGAAGGCAGCGGTCCGAACTTGGACGGTCACGCAACAGAACCGCCCGGAAGCTCCCCATCGAGATCGAGATCGAGATCGAGATCGCGAGCGTGTGCGGGGCCCTGAGTCTCAGGTTGGATGACCGAAGTCTCATGTTCCTTGAGAACTGACAACCAGCCGGGGCTTATATGTGGAGCGGATGACGGGAATCGAACCCGCGCTATCAGCTTGGGAAGCTGAAGTTCTACCATTGAACTACATCCGCGCGCCCGACCGTGAATGAACAACAACCGGAACTCTGCCAGCATATCAAGCCAACGCCGATAGGCTGGCACCGTGCTGCTCTCCGATCGCGATATCAAGGCCGAACTCGACGCTGGACGAATCGGTTTGGAGCCGCTCGACCCCGCCATGATCCAGCCGTCGAGCATCGACGTGCGCCTCGACGGCTTGTTTCGACTGTTCGACAATCACAAGTATGCGTATATCGATCCGGCCGAAGACCAGCCCGAGCTGACCCACCTCGTCGAGACCAAGCCAGATGAGCCGTTCATTCTGCACCCGGGCGAGTTCGTGCTCGGCGCCACCTTTGAGCAGGTCACGCTGCCCGACAACGTGGCTGCCCGGCTTGAGGGAAAGAGCTCGCTCGGCCGACTCGGCCTGCTCACCCACTCCACCGCCGGATTCATCGACCCCGGATTCTCCGGCCACGTCACGCTCGAGCTCAGCAACGTCGCGACGCTGCCGATCAAGCTCTGGCCGGGTATGAAGATCGGGCAGCTCTGCTTTTTTCAGCTCAGTTCGCCGGCCGAAAACCCCTACGGATCAAGCATTTACGGCTCCCGCTATCAGGGGCAGCGTGGCCCGACGGCTTCACGCTCGTTCCAGAACTTTCACCGCACCGTCATCGACCGCTGACGCGCGGTTCGCGGCAAGCGGATGCCCACGGGTAATCCGAACGTAACGTCGGGGCGGGTAAAATCGCGATATGACCTCCATGCCCAGCCGATTCGACGAAGCGCTCGTCGCGCACGGCCCCACGCCGGAATATCCCGGGCGCATGCGCCGCTTCGGCCAGATGATCGGATCCTGGGCCGCGAAGGGCTCCCGTCTCGATGAGACTACCGGCGAATGGATCGAACGCGACTTCATCTGGATGGTCGAATTCATCCTCGACGGCCGGGCCGTGCAAGACCTTGAGCTCGTCGCGAGCGCCACGCATCCGTCGGGCTTTGAAACCGTTGCCACAACCCTGCGCGTCTACGATGCGCTCGCCGGCGCCTGGCGAGTGAGCTATTTCGCCCCGACACTCGGCGAATACTGCCAGCTCGTGGCCACGCCCTACCGCCATGGCGTGCGGCAGGAGGGCACCCGCACCGACGGCCGCCCGATCCGCTGGAATTTCACCGCCATTACTGCCGACAGCTACACGTGGGAGGGTTGGGTCTCTTTCGACGAGGGGGCCACCTGGCGGCTCATCGAACACAACGAGGCCACGCGCATACGCTGACGCGCCTGCGACTGATCCGCGGGCGCAATCAGACTCAGCAAGCGGATGTCAGGCCGGCGCGCGATTGGTGGATTGCCGTATCCGCAGCACATTGTCGATCACCGGCGGGCTGCTCTCCATATCGCCCTCAACACGTCGCAACAAGAAATCGACCGCGGCCTTCGCGGTGATCTCGGGGATGAGGTCGATGGAGGTGATGGGCGGGGTGCTGTTGCGCGTCTGCTCGGAATCCGAGCCGGCCACGATCATGACGTCGGTGGGAACCTTGTACCCGGCCTGCTGGAGCCTTCGCTGCAGTCCGGCGGCGTGCCGACCGGTCAAGCAATACACCGAGTCGGGCAGGCCCTGATTCGCGGCTTCCGCGAGCATTTGTTCGGCGATCTCCTGGCCGCCGGGCTCGCCGTCGGTTTCGTCCTGGTGATACACCACCGGCTCCTGGCCGTGAGCGGCGGCCCAGGCACGGTAGGTGCGCTCGCTGTCGGCGTTCCACGCGTTGGTGTCGGTGCCGACGACCAGCGCGACCGTCCGGGCGCCACGTTCGATGAGATGGTTGAGCACCATGCGGGTATCAGCGTCGGTGCCCACGCTGAGCCAGTCGGTGAAATCGTCGCGCTGAACATCGCGCCCCACCGTGACGAGCGGAATGCCCCGGCGTAGCAGCAAATCGATGACGGGGTCGTTGCCGGTCGGGTCGGAGATGATGAAGCCATCAACGGCCAGGGCGATGCCGGGCACGTTCTTCGTGGTCGGGTCGCGCACGAGCATGAGCCCGAAGCCCCGGTCGAGGGCTTCCACGGCTGCGGCTCCGGCGAAGCGCACGAAATAGTCCACCCCGGCCGGCTGGTAGGAGTCGAGCGTGTCGAGCGGGCGAATGACCAGGCCAAGCACGCCGAGCCGGTTGCTGCGCAGCCCGCGGGCGATGGCGTCGGCGCTGTAGCCGAGGCGCTCGGCGGTATCGAGAACGCGCTGTCTGGTGGCCGCGGCAACCACCCCCTTGCCGTTGAGCGAGTGCGAGACGGTCGTGATGGAAACCCCGGCTTCGCGCGCAACATCGTGGATCGTGACCCGTCTACGTTCCGGCAAGAAGCTCATACCGGAACGTTACAGTCATATTTCCAATACCAAAACGTTTTGCACAATTGCTGGCCCAAAACGTTTTGGTCAGTTAGGTTCTCATAAAAGCCCATGCAGTCACAGCGTTGATGAATACATAGGAGCACCACAATGAAGAAAAGAACAGTCGCCATCTTCGGCGTGCTGGCTGTCGCCCTCAGCGGCTGCGCCGCGGGAAACACCGACAGCGCAACACCGGACCTGAGCACCGACGCCCTGGCCATCACCACGCCGGCCGGCGGGGAGCTCGACCTGGCCACCTGGAACCTTCCCTTCGGCGAGCCGGCATCGATCGACCCGATCAAGGCGTACAACTACGCGGAGAACTCGGTCGTAGCCAACCTGTGCGAGGGCCTCATGCAGGTGCAGCCCGATTACAGCATCGAGCCGAACCTGGCCGAAAGCGTCGAGAGCCCGGATGCCTCCACCTGGATCTACACCATTCGTCAGGGCGTCGAGTTCTGGGATGGCGAAACCATGACCGCCGACGACGTGGTCTACAGCCTCGGCCGCCAGCTCGACCCGAACGAAGGCAGCTACTGGGCCGGCAGCGTCGTCGCCAACATCGCGTCGATCGAAAAGACCGGAGACTGGGAAGTCACCGTGTCGCTGACCGAGCCCGACACCACCTTCAACTCCTACGTCGCCACCCCGATCGGCAACGTCGTCGAAGAGGCGCACCGCCTCGCCGCCGGCGACAACTACGGCACCCCGAGCGGCGGCGTCATGTGCACCGGCCCCTACTCCGTAGGAGCGTGGAACCAGGGCCAGAGCATTTCCCTGGAACGTAACGACAACTACTGGAACACCGAGAAGATGGCCAAGACCAAGCAGGTCGACATCAGCTTCATCGTCGATTCCGCTGCCATCACCAACGCACTGAGCACGGGCGCCATCGACGGGTCCTACGACGTGCCGCTGGGTTCGATCACCGCTCTCCAGTCCGCCACCGAGGGCAGCCTGATCCTCGGCCGTTCCCTGCAGATCATTGCCATCATCGGTACCGGAAACGGTGCATTCGCCGACCCGGCCGTACGCAAGGCGCTTATGCTGGCCACCGACCGCGACGCGATCGCTGCAACGGTCTTCGAGGGCACGGCCGAGGCATCCGCTTCGCTGGTCCCGAATAACTCCTGGTCCTACGGCGACGACATCTACGCCGAGGGCCGCGCCGATCTCGGGTCGACCACCGTCGACATCGAAGCAGCCAAGGAAGCCCTGAAGGACGCCACAACCGACCTGACCCAGCCGATCTCGATCGTCTACCCGGCGGAGCGCACCTACTACGCCGACATCATCTCGGAGATCTCCAATGGTGCAACGGCCATCGGCCTCACGGTTGTTCCCGAGGGAGTGCCGAGCGCTCAGTTCGGTGCCTTCTTCTCCGACCCGGAGGCACGCGCCGGACACGACGCGTTCGTGACCGCCAACTACATGGACGTGCCCGACCCGCTCTCCTTCCTGCGCGTCATTCTCAGCAGCGAGGGTGGCCAGAACTACAACGGCTACAACAACCCTGAGATGGACGGCCTGCTGGCCGACGCCGCCGCAGTGAGTGACGACGACGAGCGCGCGACGATCGTGAACGACATCCAGACCATGGCCATGGACGAGCTCCCGTGGATCCCGATCGTGGACCCGTCGGTACGCCTGTTCCTCAACGATCGGGTCACCGGCGTTCCGGCCTCGTTCGTGTACCTGTACTACCCGTGGGCCGCTGACCTCGGCGCTGCCGAGTAACCACCACCCACCACCTAGAAAGGGTCGTTCTTGTGACGTTTGTCATACGCAGGCTGCTGGCGCTCGCCGGGGTCCTCATCGTGTCGAGTTTTCTGGTCTTCGGCGCAATGTACGCCGCCCCCGGCAGCCCCGAGAACTTTCTGGTGCAAGGCCGCACGGTCTCACCAGACGTTCTCGCCGCCATCCGGGAGCAGTATTCACTAGACGACCCTTTCCTGGTTCGGTTCTGGAACTGGATCACCAACGTTCTGCACGGCGACTTCGGGCAATCCCTGAGTAACCGGCAAGACGTGGGTGAGCTGCTCGCCAACCGACTCCCCCCCACCCTCATGCTGGTCACGATGGCCGCCGTGATCATCGTCGTACTGGGCATCGGCCTCGGTATCATTGCCGGCACCCGAGACGGAGCGATTGACAAGATCATCGTTCTCGGCTCCAACCTCGGCTTCGCCATTCCTACTTTCTTCGCCGCGCTCATCCTGATGAGCATCTTCAGCGTCGCGCTCGGCTGGTTTCCGGTCTTCGGCAGCGGCGAGGGCTTTCTCGATCGGCTCTGGCATCTGGCCTTGCCGGCACTAGCCCTCGCGTTGCCTTCGGCAGCCGTCGTCGCCCGCATCACCCGCACGTCCATTCGCGAAGAGCGCGACAGCGAACACTCGGCCATGGCCCGGGCCCGCGGCGTGCCCGGCGGTCTGGTGCTGCGTCGCCACGTTATTCGCAACTCCATGTTGCCCGTCAGTACCATCGTCGGTGTGCACGTCGCCGGACTGATCGCCGGATCCTTCGTCGTGGAGTACGCCTTCACCCTCGACGGGCTCGGCACGCTGCTCGTTGGCGCCGTACAACGCAAGGACTTCGCGGTCGTGCAAGCCATCGCCATCATCCTGGTGGCCGCCTTCGGCGTCATCAACCTGTTGGTCGACCTGCTGTACGCCAGTATCGACCCACGAGTGAGATTGGGGCTCGCCTCATGAGCGCACAGATTTTGCCCACGCACACCCGACCACCGCACACAGCGCTCGCCCGCTTTTTCGTGGGCCTGCACGAGCGAATGGGGGTTATCGGCCTGATCGCCCTCGGGATTGTGTTGGTTGTGTTGCTCGGCGCGGTGCTCGCCCCCGTGATTGCACCCTATGACCCCACCGTCGGCTCGGTCACCGAACGCTACAGCGGCATGACTGCCGCTCACCTGCTCGGCACCGACCAAGCCGGCCGAGATATTTTCTCTCGCCTGCTCTGGGGCGCCCGGTCGAGCCTGACCGGCCCCCTCATCGTGGTGGGCGTGACCGCCGTGTTCGGAACGCTCATCGCTCTGGTCAGCGTGTGGTGGGGTGGACTCGTCGACTCCATGCTCAGCCGGGTGCTCGACCTGCTCTTCGCCTTCCCCAACCTGCTGCTGGCTGTGCTGGCCATCGCGGTCTTCGGACCGAGCCTCACGACGGCGGCGTTGGCCCTGTCGATTGCCTACATCCCCTACACGGCCCGGGTCATTCGCAGTATGGCATTGCGCGAGCGCAACCTGCCCTACGTGCAGTCCCCGCAGCTGCAGGGCATCTCCGGCACCGTCATCACCGTGCGGCACCTGTTGCCGAATATCGCTCCGCTCATCGTCACCGGCGCCACCATCAACTTCGGATTCGCCATGATCGAACTCGCCGCCCTGTCCTTTCTCGGGCTCGGCGTGCAACCGCCTGCCGCCGACTGGGGATTGATGGTGAGCAACGGGCAACAATCCCTGCTCAAGGGGTACCCGGCCGAGAGCCTGCTGGCCGGTCTGTGCATCGTGCTGACCGTTGCCTCGCTCGGCTATATCGGTGAGAAACTCGGCGGCCGCGCCGCCGCGGGGAGGAAAGCCTGATGCTCCAAATAACTGATCTGTCCCTCACCTTGGCGGGCAAGCACGCCGATCTCTCCATCCTCCGGGGTGTCTCGCTCAGCGTGGCCACCGGTGAGGCCGTCGGTTTGGTCGGTGAGTCCGGCAGCGGAAAATCGATGACCCTGCGCTCGATTCTGCACATGACTCCGGCCAATGCCACCACCACCGGGCAGATCCTGCTCGACGGTGAAGATGTGCTTGGCCTTAGCGGCGAGAACCTGCGACGGATGCGCTCCCGCGACGTGTCGATGATCGCGCAGAATCCGCACGCCGTTTTGAACCCGGTGCTGCCGGTCGAACGCTATCTGGTCGAGGGCATGCATGACGCCCAGGGGCTCGCCACCCGAGCCGCCCGAATTCGCGCTGGCGAACTGCTCGAACAGGTCGGTATCGATGAGGTCGACCGGGTGCTGCGCTCCTACCCGCACCAGCTGTCCGGCGGAATGCTGCAACGGGTCGTGATCGCCGGTGCCATCGCCGGAAAGCCCCGGCTTATGCTCGCCGACGAACCGACCACGGCGCTCGACGTGACCACCCAGGCGGAGGTTATGGCGATTCTGGATGACTGTCGGCGCGAGCTCGGCATGGCCATGCTCTTTGTGACCCACGACCTCGACCTCGCGGCCGCGGTGTGCGATCGCATCAACGTGATGAAGGACGGCGAAATCGTGGAAACCGGCGTGCCCGAACAGTTGCGCGACAACCCGCAGCATGCCTATACCCGTGCATTGATGGCCTCTCGGCCGGCGGGAATCACCTGGACCCGCAAAGAAGGTGTCGCATGAGTACGCCAGCAGAACCGGTCATCGTGGTCGACTCCCTGACCCGCACCTTCCACACCGGCCGCGGCCGAACGGTGACGGCGCTCGACCATGTCTCGGTCACCGTCGAGACCGGAACCTGTCTCGCCGTCGTCGGAGAATCCGGCTCGGGCAAAACCACCCTGGCCCGCATCATCGTGGGGCTTGAGCGTGCCGATAGCGGCACGGTGACCCTGGCCGGGCGTGAAGTCGCCCCGAAGGCCGGCCGCCGTGAGCTGCGCCGCCGAGCGAGCCAGATTCAGATGGTCTTTCAGGACCCGCAGAGTTCGTTCAACCGGCGCCTGCCGGTCAGCACCGCCGTCGACGAGGTTCTGCGCGCACACGCCGGCCTCGGCGCGCGAGAACGACGCGAGCGATGCGTGGAGCTGTTCGAGCAGGTCGGGCTTGAACCGAGGCACCTGAGCGCCCGGCCCGATGAACTCTCCGGCGGCCAGCGTCAGCGTGTGGCGATCGCCCGGGCGCTCGCCGCCGACCCCGCCGTGATCGTGCTCGATGAGTCGGTCGCGGCCCTCGACGTGACCGTGCAGGCGCAGATCCTGCAGCTGCTCGCGCAGCTGCAGTCCGAGAAAGGACTCACCTATCTCTTCATCACCCACGACCTGTCGGTGGTGCAACAGATCGCCGATCATGTTGTGGTCATGCGGCACGGCGTGATCGTGGAGCGCGGAACGACGGCGGAGGTCTTGAGCAACCCCCAGCATCCGTACACGCAGCTTCTGCTCGAGTGCGCGCCGAGGCCGGGTTGGAAACCGCAGCGCGGCATGATTCGTGCCCTACGCGACGAGATCGCCTCATGACCGTGCACGGCCTCGGCCGCCCGCTCGCCCCGTCACTGGTCAGCATCGATTCACCGGATGCCTACGAGCGCGGCCGGCAGCGCGGCAAGCGGCTCGGCGAGTCGCTCGATACCGGGATCAGCATTTACGCGCAACTCTTCACGGTCGCCGGAATCGACCGGCGCGTGGTGCAGGCCAACGCTGAAAGCGCCATTGCGGCGACCGAAGCGTGGAGCCCCGCCCTCGCCGCCGAGCTGCGCGGCACCGCCGACGCGAGCGGGCAGGAACTCTGGAAGATCGCGGCGCTCAACGCGCGCACCGAAATCCTGTCGGGCGCGAGCACATCGACCGGCACCAAGCCCGGCGAATGCTCGACGATTGTCAGCACCCGGGCCAGCCCGGTGGGCGCGCAGACCTGGGACTGGCACGACGAGCTGTCGGCCTGCTGGCACCTGCAGCGCGTGAACGGCACCCCGCACGGCTTCGTCGGCCTGACCGAGCACGGCATTTTGAGCAAGATCGGCATCAACGACGCCGGGGTGGGCATCATGCTCAACATTCTCGGCCACCAGGCCGATCACGCCAACGGTGTGCCCGTGCATCTTGTCGGGGCGCGGGTGCTCGCCGAGGCCGGCACCCTCGACGAGGCCCTGCAGATTCTGCAATCGGCTCCGGTGAGCACCTCAAGCGCCATCACGGTGCTGAGCCCGGATGCCGCGGTGACGGTGGAGCTCAACCCCACCGGGTCGAAGGTGGTTCGGCCGCGCAACGGCGTTCTGCTGCACACGAACCACTTCCTCGACCCGCGGCTCGGCGAGGGGGAGAAGCCGGGACTCTACGACCCGGACTCGCAGCTGCGCCTCGGCGTGCTCGCTGAACGGGCGGCAGCCGGACCGCTGCCGACCGTGGCGTCGAAGCTCGTGCCGTACCTGGTCTCGCGGCCTGGCGACGAAGCGGAACTGTGCTGCGTGCCCGCGCCGGGCGGACCGCTCGGCGACCGCTGGGCCACCCTGGCCACCGTGAGCCTTGACGCGCTCGCCCGCACCATGACGGTCTCGGCCGGGTCTCCGCTGGCCGCCGTTGCCGAGAACGCACCCGTCACGACTCTCGTCGCGCGGTAGTGCGGCCGCGGCTCAGCTGATTTGCTGCTGGTGCGCCTTCACGGGCAGAAGCAGCAGCAGGCCCAGGAGAAGCACGAGCATGATTCCGAGAATTCCCCAGTAGGTCTCGCCGAAGATCGTGACCGTAAGTGCAAACGAGAGCGGAGCGAGAAAGCTCACCGCGCGCCCCGTGGTGGCATAGAGGCCGAACACCTCGCCCTCCCGCCCCGGCGGAATCAGCCGGGCGAGAAAGGTTCGGCTCGCCGACTGCGCGGGGCCGACGAACAGGGTCAGGGCCAGGCCGGCCGTCCAGAACACGATCTGTCCGCCGTCGTGCAGAAAGAACACCACGAGTCCGCTCACGAGCAGGCCCACGAGCGCGGTCACGATCACCGGTTTGGCACCCAGCCGGTCGTCGAGCGCGCCCACACTCATCGTGGCCACCCCCGCCACGACGTTCGCCGCAATCGCGAAAATGATCACTTCGCCGGCAGAAAAGCCGAAAACGGATGCCGCGAGCACGCCCCCGAAGGTGAAAACGCCCGCGAGCCCATCGCGGAAAACCGCACTGGCCATGAGGAAGTACACGGTGGGACGACTGGTTTTCCAGAGCCGGGCAACGTCGTGGCCGAGCACGACGTAGCTGCGGAAGAACCCGACGCGGTCCCGGCGCGCCTCTTTCGGCGCCCGATACTCGGGCACCCGCAACAGAACGGGGATGGCGAAGAGCCCGAACCAGGCTGCCGAGATGAGCATGGAGACGCGCACGGCGAGGCCGTTCTCGCTCGTGACGCCGAACAGGCCGACTTCGGGTTGGATGAAGCCGAAGTACACGATGAGCAGCAGCACGATGCCGCCGAGGTACCCCATTCCCCAACCGAAGCCGCTCACCTTGCCGATCGTGCGCGGCGTCGACACCTGCGCGAGCATGGCGTTGTAGTTGACGCCCGCGAACTCGAAGAACACGTTGCCGGCCGCCACCAGGAACAGACCGAGCAGGAGGTAGTCCGGGGCGGCCTGCACGAAGAACATGGCCGCGGTGATGGCGACCACCACAAAGGTGTTGACTCCGAGCCAGAACTTGCGTCGGCCCGTGGTGTCGGAGCGCTGGCCGGTGATCGGCGCCAGCACAGCGATGAGGAACCCGGCGATCGCGAGAGCCCACCCGAGCTGCGCCGAGATGACATCCTTGTCGCCGAAGGCGGAACCCGTGATGTACACGGTGAACACGAAGGTTGTGACAACCGCGTTGAACGCCGCCGACCCCCAGTCCCAGAACGCCCACGCGACCACCCGAGCGCGTTTCGGAGTGGCTCCCAGATCTACGGCGACTGTCTCGGTCATGTGCATAACCTACTGCGTGCGGGTTAACTCTCGGGGGCTCGTGGCACGATCCGTCGCGCCGCCTGTCGATCCTCACCACTGCCTCGATCGTAGAGTTGAGTCACTCACACTCAACTTTCAGCAACAGAAATTGACACCGGCTCAGCCGGTCTGGAATACTTGAGCCATCGAGGCTCAAGTCTCGAGATTACTTTGAACTTCGTTTCGCACCTGATTGAAGGAGAACAACCCACATGGCTCGTGCAGTAGGTATTGACCTCGGAACTACCAACTCGGTGGTGTCCGTGCTCGAAGGTGGCGAACCCACCGTCATCGCCAACGCTGAAGGCTTGCGCACCACCCCCTCGGTGGTCGCGTTCACCAAGGACGGCGAGGTTCTCGTCGGAGAAACCGCCAAGCGTCAGAACGTCACCAACGTTGACCGCACCATCTCCAGCGTCAAGCGCCACATGGGCACTGACTGGAACGTCGCTATCGACGACAAGAAGTACACCGCGCAGGAGATCTCGGCACGTATTCTCGCAAAGCTCAAGCGCGACGCTGAGCAGTACCTCGGCGAGAAGGTCACCGACGCCGTCGTGACCGTGCCGGCGTACTTCAACGACGCTGAGCGTCAGGCCACCAAGGAGGCCGGCGAGATCGCGGGACTCAACGTGCTGCGCATCATCAACGAGCCCACCGCCGCGGCGCTGGCCTACGGCCTCGACAAGGGCAAGGAAGACGAGCTCATCCTGGTCTTCGACCTCGGAGGCGGAACCTTCGACGTGTCCCTCCTCGAGGTGGGCAAGGACGACGACTTCTCCACCATCCAGGTGCGTTCGACCTCCGGCGACAACCGCCTCGGCGGCGACGACTGGGACCAGCGCATCGTTGATCACCTGATCAAGCGCTTCAAGGAGACCACCGGCGTTGACGTGTCGAAAGACAAGATCGCCAAGCAGCGCCTCAAAGAAGCAGCCGAGCAGGCCAAGAAGGAACTGTCGTCGAGCATGTCGACGAGCATCCAGCTTCCCTACCTGTCGCTGACCGAAAACGGCCCGGCCAACCTCGACGAGACGCTCACCCGCGCCCAGTTCGAGAAGATGACCGAAGACCTGCTCGACCGCACCAAGAAGCCCTTCCAGGACGTCATCCGTGAGGCCGGCGTCAAGGTCGGTGACATCGCCCACGTCGTTCTCGTCGGTGGTTCCACCCGTATGCCCGCCGTCTACGAGCTCGTCAAGAGCGAGACCGGCGGCCAGGACCCGAACAAGGGTGTCAACCCGGACGAGGTCGTCGCTGTCGGCGCCGCGCTCCAGGCCGGCGTGCTGAAGGGCGAGCGCAAGGACGTTCTGCTCATCGACGTCACCCCGCTGAGCCTCGGCATTGAGACCAAGGGCGGCATCATGACGCGCTTGATCGACCGCAACACGGCCATCCCGACCAAGCGCAGCGAAACCTTCACGACGGCCGACGACAACCAGCCGTCTGTCGCCATCCAGGTGTTCCAGGGCGAGCGCGAGTTCACCCGGGACAACAAGAACCTCGGCACGTTCGAGCTCACCGGCATCGCGCCGGCGCCGCGCGGAATTCCGCAGGTTGAGGTCACCTTCGACATCGACGCCAACGGCATCGTGCACGTGTCCGCCAAGGACAAGGGCACCGGAACCGAGCAGTCGATGACGATCACGGGCGGCTCCTCGCTTCCCAAGGAAGACATCGACCGCATGGTGCGCGAGGGTGAAGAGAACGCTGCGGAAGACAAGCGTCTGCGCGAAGTCGCCGAGACCCGTAACACGGCCGAGCAGCTCGCCTACTCCACCGAAAAGCTCATCAAGGACAACGTCGACAAGCTGCCCGAAGAGGTGAAGGATGAGGTGCAGGCTGACGTTGATGCCCTCAAGTCCGCTCTCGCCGGTGACGACGACGATGCGCTCAAGACGGCGTTCGACAAGCTCAACGAAAGCCAGGGCAAGCTCGGCGAAGCCATCTACAAGGCCAGCCAGGCAGACGCCGAGGCCGGCGCTGACGAGGCCGGCGCCGACGAGGCGCCCGCCGAGGAGAAGACGGACGAAGACGTTGTCGACGCCGAGGTTGTCGACGACGACGAAGACGAAACGAAGAAGTAGGCCGAAACTATGGCTGACAAGAAGCATCCAGACAACGACGCGTCCGCTGCGGGGGTGCCCGACGACGGCACCGCCGCGGCGGGCGCGCCCGCGCCTGCTGAGGCAGACGCGGCCGACGCGGCTGAGACTGAGGCTGTCGAAACTGACGCCGACGACTCGGCAGATGGTATCGAGGAAGATGAACTGACCGTTCAGGACATCCTCGATGCAGCGGAACGCGAAGCCGCAGAGCCGTCGAGCGAACACCTCGCTGATCTCAAGCGCGTGACGGCTGAGTACGCCAACTACCGTCGGCGCACCGAAGCCAATCGTGCCGTTGAGAAAGAGCGAGTGACCGGGGATATCGTCAAGATCCTGATTCCGGTCCTCGACGACATCTATCGGGCCGAGAAGCACGGCGATCTCGTTCCCGATTCGGCCTTCGCCACGATCGCGGCCAAGCTGCGCGCAAGCGTTGAGCGGCTCGGGCTGACCTCCTTCGGCACGGTTGGCGAGCCCTTCGACCCGACCATGCACGAGGCGATCTTCCAGCAGCCGAGTGCGGCGGTCGACACCGAAACCGTCGGCGACGTCGCGGAAACGGGGTACTACCTCGGTTCCACGCTGCTGCGCGCGGCCAAGGTCGTCGTTCAGGTACCGAGCGATGGCTAGCCAAGACTGGTTCGACAAGGACTTCTACAAGGTTCTCGGCGTGTCGAAAGATGTCACGCCGGCCGAGTTGAAGAAGGCGTATCGCAAGCTCGCTCGCAAGTACCACCCGGACTCCAACCCGGGGAACCCCACCGCTGAGGCGAAGTTCAAGGAACTGAGCGAGGCGCACTCCGTACTGGCCGATGCTGCCCAACGCAAGGAATATGACGCCGTTCGGGCGATGGGCAGCGGGGCGCGGTTCGCCGCGCCCGACGGCCGTACCCAGAGTGGCGGGTTCGAGGACGCCTTCGGAGGCATGTTCGGCGGCGGAAGTCGTCAGCAGAGCTACACCTTCGAACAGGGCGGTTTCGACGATATCCTCGGGGGAATGTTCGGCAGGGGCGGCGGCGGCGGAGGTGCCGGGTTCGGCAACCCGACCGGCGGCTACCGCGGGTCGGGCGCGCCCACCCGCGGCCGTGATGTGATCGCGTCGACGACCATCGACTTCATCACGGCCACCCATGGCGACCAGATCAGCCTGCAGACGCAGGATGGTCGACCGATCAAGGTGAAGATTCCGGCCGGAGTCGCTGACGGGCAGAAGATTCGTCTGCGAGGCAAGGGACGACCCAGCCCCGACGGGGGAGAAACGGGCGATATCGTGCTGACGATCACCGTGCGCAAGCATCCGGTGTTCGAACGTGACGGACTCAACCTGCGCGTGAATGTGCCGGTGACCTTCGTTGAGGCGAGCCTCGGCGCGACGATCGAGGTGCCCACCCTGGGTGGCGCCCCGGTCAAACTGCGTGTTACCCCCGGCACCCCCAGCGGCCGCGTACTGCGGGTCAAGGGTCGTGGCGTCACTACGGCCAAGGGCACGGGCGACCTCCTCGCCGTCGTTCAGGTCGCGGTGCCGTCGCACCTCTCGAAAGACGCGGAAGAGAAACTCACCGCGTTTGCCGAGGCGCTGCCCAAGGAGGATCCACGCGCTGACCTGATCGCGCGGGCAAAGGGCTGACATGGACGAGACAACCCGGGTGTTCGTGATTTCCATGGCTGCCGAGCTTGCGGGAATGCACCCGCAAACCCTGCGCCAATACGATCGCCTGGGCCTCGTCAGCCCGGAACGCACCCCCGGAAAGAGCCGCCGGTACTCGATGCGGGACGTGGCAAAGCTCCGTGAAATTGCGTTCTTGGGCTCGGAAGGCGTGAGTCTGGAGGGCATTCGTCGTATCCTCGAACTCGAGGATCACGTGCGCGGGCTCGAAAGTCGCCTGCGCGAGTTGGAATCGACCCTCGCCGACGAACTACTGAACCGTCCGGGCCGCCGCGTTTTCGCGGCCGGCTCGGCCGGCGACGTTATTTCGATGAAGGCGGGAACCCGCACCAGACGCAGCAACCAGATTGTCATCTGGCGGCAGCGAGACCATAGTTAGCTCCACGTTTCTGTTTCACAGCACGAACTGGTTGCACCAGCACCACCTTCAGGGGGAACCATGTCCGCATTGGACACGAATGACCAGTCCGCGCCGCGGAAAACCGACGCAGGTACGCAGTTGAAAGGCACAGTCGAGAACGTGAACGAATTCGATTTTGACCGGCTGCGTCGTCGACCCGACATCGAGGCGGAGAACTTGTTCGCCGTCGATGCGAGCGACCGGCTTATTCTCGATGAGGCGGCCGGCGCGCTCGCCGCCTACAGTTCCGGCGGAGTCGTCATACTCGAAGACCGTTATGGCGCCCTTACCCTGGGGGCAGCAGCGCTGCACGACGCCCGCGGCATCCGCGTCTACCAGGACTCGCTCTCGGGAGAGTACGCGCTCGACAGCAACGCCTCCGGCGTCAACCTGACAGAGGCGTACCGTTCCCTTCCCCTCGGCGAAGAGCTGTTGAAAGACGCACACGTCGTGCTGCTGCAACTGCCCAAAAGCCTCGACGCTCTCGACGAGATTGCCGGTGCCATTGCCCAGTACGCCGCTCCCGACGTGATCGTCTTCGCCGGCGGCCGCATCAAGCACATGACCGTGAGCATGAACGAAGTGCTGCGCCGCCATTTCGGCGCCCTCAACGTGCGCCCGGCCAGGCAGAAGTCTCGCGTGCTGATTGCCTCTTCACCGTTGGCCACATCCACGAGCGACTGGCCGCACGCCGAAAAGCATGACGACTATGACCTGACCGTGCGCGGCCACGGCGGCGTGTTCGCCGGAACCGGCATCGACATCGGCACCCGCGCACTGCTGGAGGTGCTCGACCGGATGAAGCCGGACGCCGAGCGGGCAATCGACCTGGGGTGTGGAACCGGTGTGCTCGCCGCAGCCCTGGCCGCGCAGCGGCCCCTGCTGCGGGTGCTCGCAACGGACCAGTCAGCCGTGGCCGTCGCTTCCGCTCGCGCGACCGTCGATGCCAATGCGCTTGCCGATCGCGTGACCGTGCTGCGCGCCGACGGCCTGTCCGGCCAGGCGGATGACTCCGCCGACCTGATCCTGCTCAACCCGCCTTTCCACATCGGCGCTTCCGTGCACGCCGGCCTGGCCGAAAAGCTGTTCATCGACGCGGCGCGCGTGCTGGCGCCGGGCGGCGAGCTGTGGACGGTGTGGAACACACACCTCGGCTACCGTCCGATGCTCACCCGCATCGTGGGCTCCACCCGCCAGGTGGGCCGCAACACCAAGTTCACGGTGACGGTCTCCACCGGCCGCTGATCGCGCTGGCGGGGCGTCAGACGCGCTCGAGCGGCTCGCCGTTGAGCACGTCGAGCCGCCACGCGGCGCCGCCGTCAGTGGGCGTGTGATCGTGGTGCACGAGGTTGAGCGTGGCATTGCTGATGCCGGCGATGTGCCGACCGAGAGCGTGCGCGAGACTGAGCCTGATCAATGTGCCGTGCGCGACGACGATGATGCGGGCACCGGGATGCTCCCGGGCGAGCTGCTGCAGGGCGTCGAGACCGCGCCGGGCGACGTCCGCCTCGGTTTCGGCGCCGTGGAATCCGCCCGGAAAGCGCAGGGCGTCGAGCTCGGCCCCGGCTGACAGGCCCTCGGCCGGTCCATAATTGCGCTCCAGCAGGCCGGAGAGACGTTCGGCCGCGACGAGGCCGAGCCGGTCCCCGATCAGGTCAGCCGTTTCAGCGGCACGGGATAGCGGGGAAGAGACGATCAAGTCCCAGTCGTAGGCGGACAGCGCCGGCACGGCATCCGCTGCCTGGCCGCGTCCCACGGCGTTGAGCGGGATGTCGGTCATGCCCTGGATGCGCGCTGCGGCGTTCCAATCGGTCTGGCCGTGGCGAATGAGGGCGAAGGTCGTCGTCGTGGTCACTCGTCTATTCTGCCTTGACCGACTGGATCAGGACACCTCGGCCCCACCGAGGTAGGCCGCTCTGACCTCCGGCAGCTCAATCAGCTCAGCCGGTGTGCCGGACAGCGCAACGCTACCCCGGTGCAGCACGGTTGCGCGGTGTGCGATCT
>Ga0314774_1001181_pt1 | contig 17424 bp, 13 predicted proteins | sample MetaGCBIA2018_FD_204515 | JGI IMG/M metagenome (GOLD analysis project Ga0314774, IMG submission 204515) | Cryopeg brine microbial communities from Beaufort Sea near Barrow, Alaska, United States - CBIA 2018 | ecosystem: Environmental > Aquatic > Marine > Coastal | place: USA: Alaska | collected...
CTTACGGGGTCTGAGTGCGTTTGCTGCACTCAGTAGCCCACTAGGAAATCAACCTGGGATGAGCGGCTGCTTGAGGTAGGTTCTTGTATCGCTATCCCGATGGCGACATAAGCGACCAGTTCGTTCTCCAAAACTTCAAGTTAGATTGCGCCAAAATCTATAGCGACACAAACAACCAAGCCTAACTAATCAGCAATATCTTTACGATAGAACACTAATCCAATTCCAAGAACTAGAAAAGAAACCAACAAATAAACGCCAATACTTGGGTTTGTAATTCCTCCATAAAACACAATAAGAGATCCTAATATCGCGCACATAGGTTTTACAAATCTATTGAATATATTCAAATCCTTAAAATTACGCATATACCAAACATATAGGAACACGTATAAACCATAAATCATTACAATTGGTATCTCATCGAGTCCTATATAGACTCCAAATGTTTCGTTAATGCTGAAATACCATATGAGTAAATAACCCATAGCAATAACAAATGAAAATAGTGCTGAAAATGGTGGCATATTTGTTTTCGTGTTAAGTCGTTTCAAGAAACTTGGAAATGGTCCGTTATTACGGATTGCCAATGAGTAAGGGATACGAATTGAGCTAAGTGCAAGGCCGTTAAGAGTTCCTAAACAGGAAATAACAACGAAGGCGGTTAATACCGTGGATGCTAGAGAACCAAATAATTGTCTCGCTGCCATACTAACTGCTTCATTTCCATTCTCTACAATAACTTCAGTAGGAAGAGTTCCTGCAATCCCTAAGAAGTACGTAATATAAACAAGGAAAACTATAAATGCACCAATAGCTAATGCTTTTGGTAAGTTTTTCTTTGAATCCTTGATTTCACTATTGATAGTAATCGCCACAATCCAACCTTCATACGCAAAAGCGGATGCTACTACGGCCGAAGCTAATGTACCACCTTTACTTCCAATAGTATTGGCAGCCATTGTAAAATTATCAACTGAAATACCATTTAAGAAACCACTTATGGTACCAACTACTGCAATTAACGTTAAAGGTATTAACTTGATCAATGTAGTTGATACTTGAAATCTACCTGAGATAATGGGTGCGAAATAATTCATTATATATGCAGCTATAAGATAACCAATAGCCAACAACCAGGTCCAAATCGAATTTGAAGGATTTGAACTGCCTAGTAATATCATTGTATACAAAGATGCAACCCATGCTAATATTGCTGATAAAGGGATGAAATATAAAACTCCATTAAACCAGCCAACTAAATACCCTGCAACTTTGCCATATGCTTCTTCAAAGTAATCGACAATACCATTTGCCTTTTCAATGCGACTAGCAAATTCTGCGAAAACCAATGATCCAAAAATCATTGAAAATGCACCAATTCCCCAAGCAATAAGCGCTAATATCAAATTACCTTCAGTTAAAGTTAAAACATCATCTGCCTTAAAAAAAACGCCTGATCCAATAACAACTCCAACAACCATAGCAATAGCTGTGAAAAGTCCATATTTTCTTTTTAATCCTTCCATAAAGACCTCCTATAAGATGGTGTAGTATGACATCTATTTACTGTCACACTGTGAAGTATAAGCTATTGCTATTAATAATTCAAGAAAAGTTATCAATGCTACAAATAACAATGCATCACGAGCCCCTTTCATGTGCCTCATTCACGGTGCTAGGACCATGGAAAAAGGGTGAAGATTTTGTTGCATATACTCGCTGTTACATGAGAATGAAGGAACCATAAAATAACCTCAGATAATAACATATGCAATAAATCGTAAAAGATGATACAATGGTAAATGCAAGCTTCCATGGCTCAGTTGGCAGAGCAGCTCACTCGTAACGAGCAGGTCACCGGTTCGAATCCGGTTGGGAGCTTTGTTTATTTGCCAATGCTTTCGCACGGCAGGAGAGACAGGGAAACAAGTTTTGTTGTTCGAACTGTAAAAATTTACAAAATGTTCACATCAAAGCCATTTAATACAACACATTTTATAGTACACTGCTAGGAAACAGTAAACACTAAACAGTAAGCATTGATTATTTACAAATGATAAGCTGCTAACTGTACTAGAGAGTGTATTACAAAGGAGAAACAATGTCTAAATTATTACTGATTATACTGGTCCAACTTATTTTTGTACCACTTTTAACACTTCGAACGATAACTATGGTTAAAAATTTAAAGCTCTTAACAGCTTTGTTTGGCTTTCTTGAAGCATTTGTCTACATATTTGGTCTAGCAATTGTACTTTCGGGTGAACAAAGCATATTGGAAATGGGGGTTTATGCCCTAGGATTTTCATTAGGTTTGTTTCTTGGAATATATGTTGAACAAAAGATGGCAATCGGATTTATTAGCGTCGCTGTCAATATTAATCATCAAAACCAATTATTAGTTAATGAACTTAGATTTAACGGTTACGGAGTTACAGTGTATGTGGGAGAAGGTAGAGATGGTAATCGATATAGATTAGAAATTCTGACTAGAAGACGAAAAGAAAAAGAGTTGAATCAAATCTTAGATAGACATGAACCAAAAGCTTTTATGATATCTTATGAACCCAAGACTTTTAAAGGTGGTTATCTATCAGAACTTATGAAAAAACGTATAAAGCAGAATGGTGTAGCTCCTGTAAAGTCTATGAAAGCTTCTTTTGCTGCCAAAAAATATAAATGAAATAAGTGATACTAAAATCATACCACCACAGTTCTAGGTAGAATAATTCAAAACTTTCTTTTTGTTTAAGATTAATCACAAGGAAACCTGTTGTACCAGTAATATATAGTATAATTCAAATCTTTTCTGATAAATGACCTGAGTCATCATATGTGATGACGCGGGTCATTTATTTTATGAGCTGTTATGTATTATTAGAAGTCGACAACAGTATCATTTCTAATCCTATTTATAAAGTTAAGAAAAACATAAGAATTAATTAAATGTAAATAAAGAATGACATGTTATACTAACTTCAGAGATTACGTAATCGACGAATAAATTCCATGCAACCGGTCCACGCTAGGAAGTTTTGCTGACGCAAAAACGCGGCGAAGCCACTCTTCTTCTTGGAAGGCTTCTTGATAGGCGGCATGGTAGAACAAAGAATAAACTAAGGATGTGACAACATGGGAGAAACAAATATACTTGTCTGCGATGATGACAAACAAATAGTCGATGCCATTGAAATCTTTCTTAAACAAGAAGGGTATATCGTTCATAAAGCATATAATGGTAGCGAAATGTTAACCATTGTAAGATCAACATCGATACAATTAGTACTTCTTGACATTATGATGCCTGAACTTGATGGTTTATCAGCTATTCGCATCTTAAGAGAAGAACAAAATATTCCAGTCATTATTATTTCAGCAAAATCTGAAAATACCGACAAGATTATTGGTCTTAACTTTGGTGCTGATGATTATTTGACAAAACCATTTAATTCTCTGGAATTAATGGCTAGAGTTCGATCACAAGTTCGCAGATACACACAACTGGGGAGTCTTGTTAAGGAAGATCATATACTTCGTGTTGGTGGGTTAGAACTTGATAAACATATGAAAGAAATCACTCTTGACGGTGAAATGTTAACATTAACACCTAAAGAATTTGGAATTTTAGAACTATTCATGAAACATCCGGGAAGAGTTTATTCCATTGATACTATTTATGAACATGTATGGGGTGAAATGCCTATCTATGCGGATAACACGGTGAGTGTTCATATACGTCATATACGAGAAAAAGTTGAAATTAATCCAAAAGAACCAAAATACGTAAAGGTGGTGTGGGGCATTGGCTACAAAATTGAAAAACATAATGTATAGTAACACAATGAAGGTTTTAAGCGCAGTTGTTTTTATGGCTGCATTTGCATTTCTTACTTATATAGTATTTGAAATAATTGGAACTGAGTATACGTTCGACACAAGAAACTATTATGAAAGTTCTACTTTTAATCGTGATTATAACAGATTGACAGATAATGCATCTGAGAAATACTTTGATCTTATTGATGAAGAAGCTATTCTTAATAATGAGGATGAAACAGACCTTAAAAATGCTTCACTCATTAGGTTAAGACAGATTAATGAAAACCTATCCGATGCTTCAAGTTTCATGTATGCATTTGTAAATAATGATACAGGTGAAATCATAACAAATATTCAGGAGGATAATCCAGTCGCGGTTATCACTAAACAACCAACAAGTCTTTTATATGATTACGGACATGTTTATTTCCCGGAAGCTAGTAAGATGATAGATTATGCTGACCATAATGGTTATTATTATTATTATTCGAATAATGACTTTTTAATGTCTAGTAATTTGTTTGCTGACGAAGAGTTTGGCACATGGTCTTACTACACAGCAGTTAATGAAATTATTAGCGAAGATGACAAGTTTTTCTATGAAAATAGTGAAAACTACAAATATGCAAAAGCAAATGAAACATTTTATCTTATATCCTTTATCTTTATTGGTTTAATGGTATTAATCATTGGTATCTATTGGATATTTGTTTGTGGTAAAAGGAGTAAAATCAGTAAAGCTGAATATAGTGTTTATGATAATATACCACAAGAAATTCAAACCACTCTTACTGCAATAGCATTCATACCATTAGTAGGTTATTTAAGTACCACTAGCGGATACACAAGAGGCACTGTTCTTAATAATGAACTGATGATTATCATCGTATTAGTCGAAGTTGTTATAGTAGCGCTAATCCTACAATATATGTCACTTATTAGATTATTTAAAACGGGACAATTTTTCAAGAAGCTATTGACATACAGAGTTGTATCCTGGGGTGTTGGTTCAATTAAACTACCTGAGTTAAACAAAACATATAAACTGAAAATTGTATTACTCCTATCAGGATTATGGTTCTTTAATTTCATTGGATTATTTATACTTATGCAAGTTCCATTCCTTGGTGTCATTCTTCTACTAGTCTTAAATGGTTTGCTACTAAGACAAATATTCATAGTTTTAGATGAACTTAAGGACATTATGGAAACTATTGAAAATAGAGTTAATGGTCAACCTATTGATCCTATTAAGCCGGAAGCACTTTCTAAATACTTGCGTCAATTTGGAAGAGCGATTAACTCGCTTCAACACGATTTTGATAAAGCTGTTGAAGAAAGGTTTAAAGGCGAGAAGTTGAAATCGGAATTAATCACGAATGTAACCCATGACCTTAAGAATCCACTCACTTCAATTATCAGTTATATCGAAGTGTTGCAAGGTAAAGAATTTGAAGATTCTGAAAGCAAGAAGTACATCGATATATTAGGTGAAAAATCGAATCGACTGAAAGGACTCATAGATCAGTTGGTGGAAGCTTCAAAAGCAAATTCCGGTAATATGGAGGTTAATCTTGAAACCATTGACTTAATTCAACTCTCAAGGCAGCTCCGCGGCGAATACGATGAAAAACTGGCAGATAAAAATTTAACTTGTGTTCTGCCAATATTAAAGGAACCTCGTTTAGTTAAGGCGGATCGAATGTTAATCTATCGGATACTAGAAAACTTAATGTCAAATGTTAGTAAATATGCTTTAGAAGGCACAAGAGTTTACATTGACATTATTGAAGATGCGGAAGAAGTAAACTATACCATTAAGAATATTTCAAAAGAGCCTCTTAACATCAATGTTGAAGATTTATCCAAACGTTTTGTACGTGGTGATAGTTCTAGAACGACAGAAGGGTCTGGCCTCGGCTTATCCATTGCATTAAATCTTGCGACTATAATGGGAGCTAGACTTGATTTGTCAATTGACGGCGACTTATTTAAAGCATCACTCAAATTAACTAAGTCGAATGAGATGCTGCCAAGTCCTTTGGTGGAAGAAACTTCTGAATGTGATACGGAAGAGTTTTTTATTGAAATTGAAGATAACCTTTAATAACAAGGAGACTTTCCGATAACTAATAAAAAGCAACATAAGAAAAATCAGAAGTGGGTTATGGGATTACTTTCTCATACTCACTTTTCTTGTATACTGAGCAAGGGTTGGTTTGCCGTCATGAGGTTCACCGACATAAGTCAGGGACATTTGTTCGCAAGTCGTTACTCGATTGATTCCGGATGTAAAGAGAAGTTGTGTTAAAGAGTCCCTTTCATCATCATTACATTCAAGGCCGACGGTCTGAAGATGTCCTTTATGTTCTCGAAGTAACGGAAGCAATTCAGTTCGTTGAATTGGAATAACCCAGATGTTTCTGTATTTTGGAGAGGTTCTTAGTTCCGGTTTAAGATCGATCATAACGCATATTCTTTGGTCGGCACTTTCATAGAGATAGTGTTGACCGAGTATGGCTTCGGTTTTAACATTCTCTTTTGTCCATGTGATTTCACCTTGGATGGGAATGTCCAATTCACCTATTTCATAGTCCTGTGCAACACGGATAAGGGTATCTAGCAGTTCCTTTGAGAACGATTTAACGGTTTCTATGTCAGTGGTTTCAAGGAAAACCGTTTGTGGAGAACTGCAGTTCAATTGATTGCTGATACAGATCTCTTTGGCAAGCCCTTCTAATTCATGCTGATAATGATCGCCTAAAGTGAAATAAGCAAAACTAAGTCGATGTCCCCATTCAATCAATTGTATTGTTGGAGGGGTAATCTGCCTAATACCGGTAATAGCTTCATCTGAGCCCCATACGATAATTGCATCGGCCACCTCACTCAGGGTACGTATTGTTTCGATATCCGTCGAACTGATATCAAACACATAGATATACGGAGCAAGTCTAGGTTCAATACGTACTAATTCTTTCAGCAACATAAGGGAAATACCTCCTTCATAAGAAGGCAATTTCAAAATATTGATATTTCCGGATAAACATCCTTCTAAGACACTTAAAACTGAGAGAGCAATGACATTGCCTGCACCGATATGCATGAGAACACCTAATGGCTGTCGACGCTCTTTAATCGTGTCATCGATAACCGTCCATCGGTTAAAGTCAGTGCCTAGTTCCCTTGTTATTTTTGTTTCAAGGGCTTCTTTCGTCATAGCCGTTCGAATGGTCGTAATCAGGTCATCGGCTTTCCAATCAAACAGACCCATTGCTAGGAGTTGGTCTTTGAGATGATCATAATCCAACTGGTCCAGAAGATGAACAATGGCATGAATAACAAGGGAGGAATCCAGCGGTTCTAAGAGCAAATCAGTGTTAATGGACTCTTTTAGAGTGGATAGATAAGGATGAAGTTCATGATCTTGTATTGCTTTACCTCTAAATAAATGCTCCATGTTGACCTCCTTCCATCAGCTCGGAGGCTGTCACGGCACATGACTTTCTGTGACAGGTACCGGCGCGTCCTAAGATTTCAAAATAGGGTGTAGTAATTCCACACCCGCAGGTGCTGCCGTCTTTAAGTATGGCCAAATCGCCCATCGTAACAGCGGTTATCGGCATACCTGAAACCAAGGGACTCACAAAACTTAAGAAACCCGGTTCATTGAAGCCCACATTCTCTAAGGTTTTGATATCTCGAATAATAACACGACTCCAAATCGGTACATGCATATGATGATGCTTGCATTCCGGGTATGCGACGCTGTGCTCAACGGCGCTATAGAAATCGCGACAGTTGATTGCCGGAATACCTAACATTTCCTCAATCAGTGCATGAAGTTTTTCTTTGGTGACCGCAATATTGTTCATCTTCTTCCAGCCTCCGCCGGTAAATACGATAGATTTTTTATTCAATCCAAGAGGAGGAATATCCATGGATTTCATTGTCGAAAGAAGCATATATAGATAACCGGGGAATCCGAAAATTCGAACAGGAAACGGTTGTTTGGCAAATCGCTTTAGAGCTTTGATTATGCCAAAATAATCAATCTGATACTCATCTCCGAGAGGACGTATAGCAAAAACCACTTCTTTGGCAGGTGCAAGCTTTGTCATTCCAAGAAGTACCTTGACATTCCCCATATCATTGCCTTTTTTAGGCTCATAACCAAGAAGTAAATAGTTTGTGGGAATAAGTGAGATGAATCGGTGATACCACATGGATTTCATCATCATTTTGGTGCCAAGTGTAATATCCCTTTTGGATAAAAAGACCTGACTTTTTTGTCCTAAGGTTCCGGAAGAGGTAGCATGTACCTCGATTTCATCAGGAGAAATACTCATTAACTCATGAGTTTTATAAAAATCCACAGGAATAGAAGGTATTTTATCGATATCTTTAATATCCTTTATGTCTTCAATTGTAAAACCTTTGCTGTCCAATATCTTTTGATATATGGAATTATTTAATTGATGATAGCTGACAGATTCTTTGACGGCATTAAGAAACAGCTGTTCACTGCCTATATGATCATATATTTTTTTGTATTTAAATAATGATTCTCTGGCTTGAAGCATTTCATCTTTCATTGGCTCACCTTCTCAATTGACATATGAATTTACGAGGTTATGATAACTTGTTACCATTGTATAATATAATTGGCGGATTGAGCAACTGTCGGGCTATAATTATATGTTCACCTTTCTGATTTATACTTTATCGATTTCGGAAATACTACGGTACTTATGGTATTAATCATTGTAGAACATGTCATAGACATAGTAAAACATTGGGTATTGTCGTTTGAAAAGCTCAGGATGATCAGGATCGGTCAACCATCGGATCTCATCAATAGACGGGCGGAGCGGCCGCAAATCTGCTTGCCATAAAGGTGTTGTAATCCCAATTTTTATATAGTTGCAGACGGCCCCAAAGTTAATGAGTTGCTGGAAGCCAACACCTGTTGTTCGACAAGTTAGCGGACGTCTTTCATAGATTTCGCATAGTCCTTCATTTGACAAGAAAACGCATGGGATGACGACCTTGAACCGCTGCGGATGTTCATAGTAATCATCGGTTAGCAGGTTGATCGTATTTGGAGTGAAAAAATCCGAATAGAATGAGGGCCAATTGTCTTTGAATAATGAAAAGAGTGTTTGAGCCCTTGAGGCAAGTGCATTCCTCTTTTCTGATGGCAAAGCATCGATTGCTTCAGAGATCAGCAGGAACTCTAATTCGGAAATTTCAAAAAACTGACTACAACAAGAAGCGCACCCTTTCGCGCAAGGCGGTTTTTTTTTATGCGTGTTATAGTGCATCTCGACTACTTCATCTATCTGCCCATATAAGGTCAAGGCATTTGTGTAAAAGTTTTTCATATATTCTCCTCAGATTGTCATAGGGTAGTGTCGAATGTGACACTCCTTTATTCTTTCTAAACATCTTGCTTTCAAGGATTTTATTGCATATTTGGGACTATCTTATCATACAACGTTCATCATACCGTGTAGCCGTATAGATAGCAAAAGCTAACATGATTAATTATAACCTCATTTCATCACAATTCAATATATTTTTTTTGCTCAATCGGTAGAGTTGTAATATAATAGGTTAAAGGAAGTTAAACACTAAATAAGAAAGGAGTATATGTGGCAACTAAGGACAAAGAATCTATGAAGATTAAATATAAAGAAATTTTTGAAACAGCATATCGCCTTATGGATGAAGCGATTATAGATGGCAATTGTGGTGAGCTCTGCGGGTATCATTGCTGCAGGCGTAGCGACGCAGCTGGAGACCATATGGGAATGTATTTGTTGCCTCTTGAATATGAATACATGCAATATGACCAAGCGACCGAGTTTGAAATACATAGCAATCTGTTGTACGACATGCCACCTAAGATCAAGAAGAGTTACTACATATATTGCCATGAAAAAGAGGGGTGTCTGCGAGAACTGCGTCCAATCCAATGCAGAACATTTCCATTTGAACCACATATAGAAAATGGTGAATTCTCTATTGTGATTGAAAAGGAGCAGATTCATGCGTGTCCATTGATTGGCATGATTCCCCAGTGGCGACAAGCTTTCATTGATGGTGTTTATAACGGTTGGCTTGAATTGATGAAAGTCCCAATCATTAAGTACAACACACTTTATTTTTCAAAGGAAAGAATCAAAACAAATAATATCTTTAAGCAGTACACGGCGAATGGGTGGCAACGCAATATGGATTAGTTAAAGGATTAATACTAAATGAAGATAACTATTTTGACATACTAAAATCAATGCTTGCTCGAATTATCCTGACGTTAATATGTTACAGGATTAATTGGATATGGCTCTGATATGTTAAAAAAATTTAAATATTAACATAATATTGCATTATTCTCACATCTATATGATATAATTAATGATAATGCAGTGGGGGAGTTTGTATGATAAATATTAGTAAAATTATTGAAGAAAAATCCATTTTAATATATTTCCAAGTTATACTTTCTCCTATGGAGACTCATTCTATTAGCGTTGAATCTTTTGTTAGAGGCGTCAACTTAGATAATGGTGATATCATTCCTCCTAATATCTTGTTCATTGAAGCCGCTGAAGAAGGTCTAAGTAATGAACTTGACAAATTATGTATAGAGCAATCTTTCATTAGATTTAAGACTATCAGTTTAATTAATGAAAAGGCTATGTTATATATTAATGTTATGTTGCCCTTTTTTCAAGAAGCATTGGATAGCAATTTCATCTCAAAGGCTGCGATAGCTGTTGGCATCCCACAAAGGAGAATTGTCATCGATTTGAAAAATTTATCAACCCATGCAGAAGATATTTCTCTTATCCATGAATTCATTGACTATCACAGAAATGAAGGCTTTTACATTTCAATAGATGATATCGGGAAAAACTATAATAATATTGACAAAATAATGTTATATAATCCAGACGTCATCAAGATCAATCACCAAATGTTAAATAGCTTAGTTGATAAGGAATATAGCGTTTTGTTGACAAAGTATATTATCGATATTGCTCATAAAATGGGAATACTTGTTATCTCAACAGGTGTTGAAACAGAAGATGATGTAATAACATCATTAGAGTCAGGAGCACAACTTATACAAGGGTTTTATGTATCTTCTACGGATAACTACCTATATGAAGATATTATTAATATAGTAAACTCATTTGATAGAGAATTAGTTTACAACATCATTAATGCGACTTGTCAGGATACTGCGAAAAACCGAATTGCAAATATTATTCGGTTTACAGCCTCGATTAAATCAACTTCTGTTGATTTCACGCTTGCGACCACATTGGATTATGTTGCTACTTTATTCAATAGGTTCAAGTTTATTGAAAGTGGTTATTTGATTGACAGTAATGGAATACAAGTAAGTATATCTTACATCAACAAAGTTACTTTTGGTAAACGAAACAATGAACTCTTTGGTCTTTATGATATTGGAACTAACCACTCTGATGATGAAATCTATTCTCGATTACAAAATCCGATTTTGACCGATTGGGTAACGAAGCCTTATAGGTCTAAGCTTAGTAACGAAGTGTCTATGACTGCTTCTTTTAAAATGAAGACTTTTCAAGGTGACTATGTTGTAGTTTTAAATATAGACTACAATGAATTAACCCAATACTTATCAGCCAAAAAAGCTATTGGATTAATTAAAAGCTAATGTATTAATATACATAAAACCATCTAGCAAATGAACGCGAGCCTAACTGATCATGGGGGATCACAAAGCTGCGTGTAACAGGATACAACGACATCATACGTGTTGTATTAGAGAAGACAGAAGCAAGATTATTGGAATTGATGAGGTGTAATTATTAAACAGAGAGAGAATGAAAATCCTGAATACAAAAACAGTGATTTGAAACGAGTATCAAATAAGCATATTTTGAATACAATCATGAAAAATTCCCATGATACAATCTATTTCAAGAACAAAGACTCGGAATTTATCTTCAATAGTGTAGCTCACGCAAAACAGATGGGTGAACCCACGGTTAAAAACATGATAGGTAAATCTGACTTTGATTACTTTCCGGATGAGTTTGCACAAAAAACTACTATTGAAGAACAAGAAATCATGATGTCAGGAAAAGCGAAAATCAATATTATTGAAAAATGGGTGCAAGATGAGAATAAGACGGTATGGCTTAGTGCGTCCAAACATCCGTTGTTTGATGAGCAAGGTCTTGTTATAGGCACTTGGGGTACATCAAGGGATATTTCCTTACTAAAGAACACAGAAGAACAACTTGAACTCCTAAACCAGAAGTTACAAGATGCTAACCAAAACCTTGAACGACTATCCATTAATGATAGTTTATCGGGACTTTACAATCACCGTCATTTTTATGACAGCGTGGACATCGCTTTTTCAAAAGCTGATCGGTATGCCAATAAGAAAGCAACGAGTGGCTTTTCCATAGTGTTGTTTGATATTGATCATTTTAAGGACATTAATGACACCTATGGTCATTTGATGGGTGACCTAGTAATTAAACAGATTGGTGAGCACTTAAACAAACACATCAGAATCATAGATACAAGTTATCGTTATGGTGGTGATGAATTTGCTGTAATTAAGATAAGTACGGATCGTGTAGAAGCCTATAGCTTTGCCGAGAAGATACGAGCGATGATAGCGGACCTGACAATAAGGCATGATGATATAATTCTGAATATAACCATCAGTGTTGGCGTCGTAACCTCAGACGAAGCGAATTCTGTAAACGAACTCATGGAACTCGTCGATAAAAGGATGTACCAATCGAAAACGGGCGGACGCAACCGGGTAACTTAATCTAGTCAAAAGCTTTAAGTGGGACAATCTACTTAAGGCTTTTTTATTCTGGCCGTTGGGGACGGTTCAGATAAGGAGATAATATGATTAAAAATCAATGGTATGCAATTCTTGATAGTAAAGAAGTGAAAATCAACAAAGCAAAACGGATTCTTAGAATGAATGAAAAGCTAGTGATATGGAGAGATTCTAAAAACAAACTGCATTGTATATTTGACCGCTGTTGTCATCGAGGCGCATCGCTTGGTCTTGGTTGCGTAAAAGGGGATCAGTTGGAATGTCCTTTTCATGGTTTGGTATATAACGGTGAAGGACAAGTGACATTGATTCCGGCGAACGGAAAAGCTTCACAAGTTGAAAAGAGATTTAAAGTTAATAGCTACCTAGTTAAGGAAGCCTATGGCCTTATTTGGATTTGGTATAGTGATTCAAAAGAACATGTTCCTGAAATTCCTTTTTTTGAAGATTTAAAGGAAGGATTCGCATATCATACCTTTAAAGAAATATGGAACGTCCATTATACAAGAGCCATTGAAAACCAATTAGACGTGGTACATCTTCCCTTTGTACATGCAACCACGATCGGCAAAGGTAATAAAACAATCGTTAATGGTCCCGTTGTGAAATGGGAAGGGGATTTAATGCATTTCTATGTTGATAATGTTCAGGATAACGGGGAAAACAAAGCTAAAAAAACAAGTGACATGATAGATTATGAGAACCTTTTTCAATTACAGTATCAAGTACCTAATATATGGCAAAATCTTATCTCGAAAGACTTAAAGGTCTTCGCTGCTTTTGCACCAATCGATGAAACTCATACAATGATATACTTGCGTTTTTATCAAAAGTTTATGACGGTACCTTTTATAGGTAAAGGTATTTCTGTTATAGGAAGTCAGTTGAACAAAAAAATACTACATCAAGATCGAAGGGTGGTCGTTACCCAACTACCTAAAAAGTCCCAACTTAAAATGGAAGAACAACTAATTCCGGGAGATCTACCGATTATTGAATTCAGAAAAAAAAGAGAGAAATTAAAAAAAGAAAATAACTAAGTAGAATGAATGTGTGATTTCTAAATAATTAGACAAATACCTTGCATAAAAGCCAATTCTATCGTAAGATAGTTTTGTGGCAAACTATTTTTTGGAGGTTTTTATGCGATATGAAGGTAATATTTACAGACCACCCAGCGAAGCCAACAGTTTACTGATTCAAGTTACTTATGGCTGTTCTCATAATAAATGTACTTTTTGTAACATGTTCAAGGATGTGAACTTCAAGATCAGAAAGATGGAAGATGTCTTTGAAGATTTGGAACTGGCACGTAAAAGCTATGCTTCTGTGAAAAGGATATTCTTGATTGACGGAGATGCCTTAGTGCTTAAAACAAGCCATCTCAAACAAATACTCACAAAAATCAAAGAGCTGTTCCCTGAATGCGAGCGGGTTGGACTTTCTTCAACAACCATGGACATACATAGAAAAAGTGATGAGGAATTAAGTTCCCTTAAGGCTCTTGGATTACAAATCATTTATCTTGGAGTAGAAACAGGCAGTGATCTGCTTCTTAAAAAAATCTCTAAAGGGGTTACCTCTGATGAGATTATAACAGCGGGCAAGAAAGTCATGGCTTCAGGTATTCAACTGTCTGTCTCTATTATTTCCGGTCTTGGAGGCGAAGAACATTGGGAAGCCCATGCAACGGAAACGGCAAGGGTCATGAACAATATCAACCCGACATATATAGGGTTATTAACACTGGTTGTTGAAAAGGATTCGGACATCGAACAACAAGTCAACAACGGTACAATGACCCTGCTGACACCATTAAAGGTCATGTTGGAGACAAAGAAATTCATTGAACATACCCAATTGACGCATACGTTGTTTCGCGGTAACCATGCATCCAATTATGTGCCATTTTCAGCTACCCTCGGCGCCGAAAAGGATCAGCTGTTAACTCAAATCGACCAAGTCATAGAATGTAACCACACTTTCAAAAGTGATGAATACAGAAGGGTATAGGTAACATATATGCGATATGAAGGTTCTGTATTCAGGCCACCCAGCGAAGCATCCAGCCTTATCCTACAGGTAACCATTGGATGTTCCCATAACCGTTGCACCTTTTGCAGCATGTTTAAAGACAAACGTTTCAGAATACGTGAACTCAACGAGGTGTTAGAAGATTTGGTGTCGGCACGAAGTCGCTATCACTCCGTCAAGAAAATATTCTTGGCAGATGCCGATGCGCTTGTCCTTAAGCCGGAACACCTTTCGCAGATACTGCTCAAAATCAGGTTGCTTTTTCCTGAATGTATCGCTGTCAGCTCTTATACAACGGCCAAAGATCTGTTAAGAAAATCCTTGCCTGAGATCATACAGTTAAGAGAACAAGGCTTAACGATGTTATATTTGGGTATTGAATCAGGTAATGACCAAATACTTAAAGACGTAAACAAAGGTGTTTCAGCAGCTGAAATGGTTGAGGCCGGTAACCTTGTCAAAAAGGCCGGTATATTACTCTCGGTTACACTTATATCAGGATTGGGTGGGGTAGAGCATTCAAGGGTTCACGCTCTCGACTCCGCAAAAGTCATTAACTCAATTAATCCTGATTACTTAGGACTGCTAACACTAACAATAGACCATGGAACAGAAATGTATGAAAGAGTCACCCAGCGACAGGAGCTGACAACGCTAACCCCTCTTGAAGTTATGAAAGAAAACCGATGTTTAATTGAGCATCTTGAAGTTATTCATTGCATACTTAGAAGCAATCACGTCTGTAATTATGTGCCTCTTGCAGGAACCCTTAATGAGGATAAAGAAGCGTTGCTCGGAATGCTGGATGAGTTGATAGACCCTATGCTTTAGCGATATTATATGGTTTTTTTGAGGTTTCCCAGCACTAACATATTTGTTTAAGCAAGGGTTAATATTGACTGATTTGGTAACAGACAAGAGAATCAGGACTCAGATAATACGGATTTGAAATAGTATGAATATGTTGAGAACTTAATCCAACTAGTTCCCCTTCATGACATTGGAAAAGTAGGGATTCCTGACAGAATTTTAATGAAATCAGGTAAAATAAATCATCAGAAATGGAACAGAAGTGGCTAGCCTCCTTCTTTTTATATTATACCGATGATTATACAAACAAATAAATTAATCACTTAGGTACAATTATTATTTCTATCTCCACCGTTTTATTTCTTAGAATATGAACTTCTTTTAATAGGGAACCATCATCAGAAGCTGGGTTTACTAGGTTTAGATTGCTTTTGTAACTTGCAGGTAAATTTATCAAAAGGATATAACCTCCGATTTTTAATTTTTCTCTTGGATTTTCCCATGCGATGCTACCGTCTTCTGTTATATAACCAACCATTTTGACTTCATCAGTATATTTATCTAACGGATTAAAGTAAATTCCATTTTCAAAATCAGCTTCTAATTCATCAGCGGTAGGTTCTTCATAACTAGAATCAGTTAGGTAATCAACTAATTCTTCAGAGCCATCTTCGTTTTCAGAGACAATTCTAGCAAGAATCACTTCATATCCGAGATAATCCTTTTCTCCATTCGTATTGAGAACCGGATAATGTGAATAGAATATTTCTTCAAGTTCGGATTCTTCGGGTTCACTTACAACAACGGTAATGTATCCGGTAGGTACAGGTGAAGTTATTTTAAAGTTGTCCACCCATGTTAATGCATCCCCGTTTTCATCGTCACCATGAGGGTATGTTCCATCTAAACTGACTGAAACAAAATAAGATGCAGAAAAGGAGGTAGTATTATCAAAGCCTACAATAGCATTTAAATTGAAGCATATAACATCATTATCAGTAGAGTCATTCTCATCTGGATCAATTATGATGAAATCAGCTGCGGTAACCAAACCAGAACCAAGGTTTGAATTTTTACCGCTTTTTGCATCAACTGAAACATGATAGCCCGGAACTACATTATCATTTGGATTATCATCTTCAGGTAAGTCAGGCAGTCCATAGCCTAGAATAAACACGTCATCTTTAGTAAGGAATTGATCAACTGCTTCATATGCGGTTATATCATATATCGATTTGTCTTTGTCATAGGTTACTGCTTTAATATATACATTGTCTGTTAACATTGGGTTTAGAGAAATTGAGATGAAACATCGATCAAGAATATCTCCATTCCATTTTTCTACTCTTAATTCGGTATCTCCTGTTTTTAAGCCTATAAGTTTAAATGTTGTATTTGTAAGTTGAATTAATTCGACCATCGATTCATCATAAACTATATTTAGATTATCGAGACTATCTTCACTTGCATCAATTGGCAAATAGGTAAAGCTTAATGGTTCATATGTATCTATGTCGAGATTGTCTGTTTTGACAAATAGACTTAATAGATTTGTGGAAAGCTCAACACTGTCTACATCTATATAGTCCGAATTTTCAACCGAAATTGATAAAGTGACTGGAGTTCCATCAGTTCCATCAAAAAGGTGTCCAATTAGTTCCTTTTCGCCACTTGTTGTATATACAATGTGTGGGTTGCCTTCGTTGTCGAAAGATGCACCTTCCCAAGTCACAGGGGCATCATAGTTATTATCGTCATCTTTATCAAGAATCACCGGAACAGTAGAAGGTAATTCAATATAATCACCAACGACACATGTTACACCAGGATACAGGGTGCTATAGAGGTAATCTTCATTTCCCCCTATGATTTCATAAATGTCAAAAGTCAAT
>Ga0314774_1001182_pt1 | contig 17413 bp, 16 predicted proteins | sample MetaGCBIA2018_FD_204515 | JGI IMG/M metagenome (GOLD analysis project Ga0314774, IMG submission 204515) | Cryopeg brine microbial communities from Beaufort Sea near Barrow, Alaska, United States - CBIA 2018 | ecosystem: Environmental > Aquatic > Marine > Coastal | place: USA: Alaska | collected...
CTGGTCGACCAGACCAATTCCAGGGCGCGGCGGCTGTAGCGGAAGACGTCGAAAAGGTGTTTCGCCGGGGGGTTGTTGTCGCTATCCAAGGGTGGGTGTTTCAAGATAGATCCTTCTGGTTGGTTAAGTGCTGATAAAATTTCATTATCACTATTCTAGCAGAGAAGCAGCAAGCAGGGCAGGGGCCTGTAAAAAGAACTTGAATCTTTCAATGCATATCCCCTCTCGGCTTTTTTGCGCTTATTCGTCATAGACGAGGATCATTTTTCATCTTTGAGGCCCGTACACCTTGACTTTTCTCAAATTTAAAATTGCCCCTCCCTTTTGCTCGGATGAAAACTGCTAGACTCTACAAAGTACAGAATCTGTCAGATATGGACGTTAACGAGTTTAAGATGCTCTCCTCAAAACAACTTACGGTCCCTCGGGATAATCTGTTTGAATGGAGAAATATCATGCCTTCCCAGCCCGATGTCTGTCTGTCAATGAAAAGAGGTTGTCGAAAGATTCTGATCATTGTCGTTCTGATGTTACTTAACAGCTGCCTCGCCTCCACGCCGGTTGAACCGGTCGCCATTACGCCGATTAATGGCGGCTTGCAAATTTTGGCCATGAGCCGCCCGACCTGGGATGGAACCCGTCCAGACTCGCTCTGTGTGCCCGATATCGGAGATGATATCAACTGGCATCTGAAGTCTTCGTTGCGGAAACGGGGCTACAAGGTGATTGATTTCAAGGTACCACCGCTGGAGAACAGCAACCGTCCCGATCCGGTTGCCGCTTGGAGCGGTGATGAATTGCGTCAGTCGACTCCAGAGTCGGTAGACGGAATCTTCCGGTTGCGCATTATCGAATACCTTGATGCCTCGCTGTGTGATAGTGGCTATGAGGCGAAATTTCTCGGCATCACCGCCATAGCCGAAATCTTTAACCGAAAAAACGGGGAGTTGATGTGGCAACACCGAGAGTGGAGTAATGACCTGGCAGGCAGTAGCAGCGACGCCGTCTTCAACTGCGCGGGCGAGTTGGCACAAAAAATTGCTGCGCGATTGCCGCCGGCGACCCGTTGAGCTGAAAAACGGTAAGAATCTCTGGGGAGTCAACGCAAAATGGGCAAGTGTGAATCGTCTAAAAGGGGGAGGATCTGTACCGTTTCGGGGTTAAACCGTCCGCCAACAATCCTGCCAGTGCAACCTGCCATCTCTCCCTTTGAAAAATTCAACTTCCGACCCGGACTCAGTTTCCGGCAGCGGCTCGCAGTCGGAGAAATTCGGAGAGAATCTCCCTGGCCCAATGCTGGTCGCCATCACAGCAGCGTTCGGCAATGAAGCTCTCATCCTCGCTCCCGGGTCCGTCCCCTCCTGCCTGATGATCTGACCAGATCGCGACGAACCTGCTGATCAGCTCCGGCTCCCAGTAATATTCCTCAATGCTCTTGTTCTCCCCCTCTCCCGATATCCGTATTTCACTACAGGGGATCAAGTTTTTCAATCCCCGGTGGGAGAGTCCGACCGCTTTTGCCGCGTCGGCGATATTGAGCAGTCCTCCCGCAGCTCGCTTCCTGAGGATATTCTTGCCGCGCTCAGGACTTGTCTGACTCAGAGGCGGAGAATGCGCCGCTATCTGCGTCATCAGTTCGGCAGACTCTTCGGGATCGAAATCGTCTAGCGAAAAGAGGGTCTGATACTCGAAATCTTCCGCCTCCAGGCGACATTCGAAGGGGGCAGACGCCGACCCTTCACCCGGCTTTACCCGCACCGACGCGTCGAGGTCGATTTCGAGAATGTCGGCATGCGCTTCCTCTTCCAGGTATCTTTCTATCATTCTGCTTTTGAGCGGACCGTCTTCGACGAAGAAGAAAAGCTCGCTCTGCAGGGAATCGATCATCACCATGAGGTTTAAACTCATATTTCTCACTCGCTGAAAGAGAAGGGATAAAAAAGAGCGACACTCTCCCGGTTAAAGGCTGAGCTGTTTTCCTGCGTTTATTCTAGCAGAGAAGCAGCAGAGGAGGGAGCGTCTTTGCAAAACTAGGTAAAAAAAAGAGGGAGAGGTCGCATCGACCTCGCCCTCTTTTGTAATCAGCCGACAGGGGTTCACCCCTTCTGGATATTATAGCTCTTTGAAGTTGAAACGGTAGCTGAAGCTCTTGGGGTCGTAGAAATCGACCGGCTTGCCGCCGACTTCGGCATAGGGGTAGCCGAAACTGTTGAGCGGTTTGCCGGCCTGGGGCGGGTTCAGCGTTAGATCGCGGCCGCTGGCGAGTTTGAAGCGATAAGCATCGATACCGCCCCAGAAATAGTCGCGCAGCTCGGTGACGCGCGGACTGTCGAGCGTCAGCTTTTCGACCAGCATCGCCTTGAGCACATCGGCGGGGTCGGCCGGAACCCAGCCGTAACCGGGGAGGAAAAATTCTGACCAGCAATGCTGCCAGCTCGTGATCTCCTGTTCCGTTTTTTTGCCGAGGCGCAGTCCGAAAACTTCGCGGGCCGGCACCCCTGCCGCCCGGCAGAGGGCGATAAAAACCGACGAGATGTCGGTGCACTTGCCACCCGGCTTCAGCAGCAGGTAACAGACATCCCCTTTCCCGCACCCTCGGGTATCAGGATCTCGATACATATTTTCAACGGTCCAGTCATAGATCGCCTTGGTCCGCTCCAGCACGGTCGATTTCTGCGCAACAATCTTATCCGCCAGCGCCTTCACCGCTCCATCCGTCGGTCCGAGTCTGGTCGGAGCGATATACTCGGCGTAATCAGACCGGTTCCAGACCGGCTCAGCTGCCGAAAGATCGCCGCGGCGCAGCTCGTCGCGCTCAACCTCAAAGGCAAGAGTCAGTTTGCGGCTCTTGCTCCCCTGCGGCCATTCGGCGTACAGCACAGGTGTACCGTTGGAACGAACAGTATAAACACCGGTCTCACTGTAATCGCCGGTCAGCCGGAGGTTGCTGATCTGCTGGTTTGTATCTGAGACCGGATAGGGGATCCAGAGTTTTACGGTTTCGCCGACCGGTTGTGCACTCAGGTCAAATTCCATAGTGACCAAGCCAGTGCGACTCTTCCCCCAGGCGGGGAGGGAGAACAGCAGGGAGATGACAAAAAGGGACATCAGGACTTTTTTCATGATCTTGGTGCTCCTGTAATGAAGTGGGGATTAATAGTCGCAGGCATTATCAGCGATTGACAGCGAGAGAGCAAATTGATAATTTCGATAAAAACGATATGATCTATCGAAATTATCAATAGAGGGATTATGAATCTGCGTCAACTCGAAGTTTTTGTCGCCGTGGTTGAGGCGGGGAGTTTCTCCCGTGGAGCCGAGGTCGTATTCCTCACCCAGTCGACCGTGAGCCAGCATATCGCCGCGCTCGAAAGCGAGGTCGGACTTCGACTCCTCGACCGGACCGGTCAGGGGGTGTTGTTGACCTCTGCCGGCGAACTTTACCTCCGTCACGCCCGGCTGGTGCTCGCTGAATGCGTCTCCTTGCGGCAGGCAATGGCCGGATTCAGCGGCCTGCAGCAGGCGACCCTCACCATCGGCGCCAGCAACATCCCCGCCAACTATCTGATCCCGACAATCCTGCCGCGTCTCGCCGCAGAGCATCCGGGGGTCGCGCTGACAATGCAGACCGGCGACAGTCGCGCAATACTCGATCGCTTGCTCGCCGACAGCGTCGAGCTAGTCGTCGTCGGGAGCCGCAGTGATGTGCGGGGGGTCGACTATCGGCCGTTGGCGGATGACCTGCTGGTTCTGGCGGTCAACCCCCGGCACCCCTGGAGTCGCAGCAAGTCGATCAGCCTCGACGATCTGACTACAGCTCCTCTCATTGTGCGCGAAAACGGTTCGGGGAGCGATCAGGCATTGCAAAGGGCATTACAACAGTCCGGCTTCGATCCGGACCGACTGCAGATCGCCGTCCGTCTCGGGAGCAACGAAGCGGTACGCCAGGCGCTGATCAGCGGCTTTGGCGCGGCATTTCTCTCCGAGATCTCGATCCGACAGGAGCTGTCTCGGGGAGAATTGATCCGGGTGCAGGTCGATGGCCTGACCGTGCAGAGACAGTTCTGGCTCGCCACCCGCAGAGGGCGAACGGCATCACCGGCGACTCAGATTTTTACCGCCTTGATGCTGGAAAGTTTCAGTGATCCGTTGGCCGATCTGAAACAAGACAATTTTTAACAGCGCTCCCCTGATAATGGGATTGACAGGAGAGGCTGAGAGGGTGCAGGGTGCCCGGCGGTATCCTTGCGATATACGCTTTTTTGAAGGACGGAACCATGACCGACGACAAAAAACGATTTGTTTACTCTATCGCCTGGAACTGCGGTCTGATCCTTGTCGGGAGCCTGATTCAAGCGATCGTCTTAAAGTCGATCGCCATCCCGCACCATTTTGTCCCGGGCGGGCTGTTCGGCGTCGGGGCCCTGATCTTCTACAAAACCGGTTTTCTCAACCCCGGACTGATCTACCTGCTGTTGAACATCCCGATGTTTATTCTCGGCTACATCTTCATCTCACGCCGGTTCGTCTGGTACAGCGGACTGGCGATGATTTTAATTTCTATTTTTTATCCATTGATCCAGTTTCAAATCCATATCGAAAACCAGCTCTATTCGGCGCTGGTGTTCGGAGCCCTGCTCGGAATCGGTGCGGGGATGGTTTTGCGCTCCCTCGGTTCCAACGGTGGACTCGATGTCGTAGCGGTCTTCCTTTACCAGAAGTACAACATCGGCGTCGGCAAGGTGTACTTCGGCTTCAATCTCGTCCTGTTTGCCTTGAGTTTCGCCAGCCTCGACAACGATCTGGTTATCGCCTCCTTGATCGCAGTCTTTGTCTGCTCACTGGCGGTCGACTATGCCCTCTCGCTTTTCAACCAGCGCAAACTCGCCTTTATTATCTCCGAAAAACCGGACGAGATCGCCAATAATGTGATGGCCTCCCTGAAAACAGGCACCACCATGATGCCAGCGGTCGGTTCCTACCACAAAAAGGACAAGACCGTGCTGATGGTGGTGATCAACAATATTCAGCTCAAACGCCTCGAAGAGATCGTCTTCACCGTCGATGAGTACGCGCTGTTTATCGTTGAGAACACCTTCAACGTGCTCGGCTCGACCTTTTCTCGGCGCAAGATCTATTGACACCCGGTTGCTGTTTGAATAAACTTTGCCGTCTTTTGATTTCGACCCTGAAGGAGGAAACACCATGAACAGCTGTCCCTGCGGAAGTGGCAATGATTATACCGCCTGCTGCGAACCGATCATCACCGGAAAAAAGACCGCCGAGACGGCCGAGCAACTGATGCGGGCGCGTTACTCGGCCCACGTGAAGGTCGATGTCGATTTTATCTACAAAACTACCCACCCGGATCATCGCGAAGGGTACGATCACAAGGGGACCAAGATCTGGGCCGAGAATTCCGAATGGCATGGTCTCGAGATTCTCAGCACGACAGAGGGTGGACCGAAGGATGACCAGGGTGAGGTGGAGTTTATCGCCCGCTTTCGCGACAAAAATGGTGTCCGCAGTCATCACGAACGGGGCCAGTTTGAGCGCAAAAGGAAGAAATGGCTCTTCACCACTGGGAGCATGGTCAAGTCGCAACCGCTGAGCAGCGAGAAGATCGGTCGTAACGATCCCTGCACATGTGGGAGTGGCAAAAAACACAAGAAGTGCTGCGGAAAATAATGCCCCTGCAAGAATCAAAAAAATGGAGTTGACCGCAAAGGAGTTCGCCGCAAATCGAGGCGGAAAAATCCTTGTTGATATCCGGCGGGTCGATGAATGGCGTTTAACCGGTGTGATCGATGGTGCTCACCTGCTGACCTTTTTTGATGCAGAAGGGAATGCCGACATTGCAGGCTGGATGGTCGCTCTGGAAAAGATTGCACCTCCGGACATGGAGCTGGTGCTGATCTGTCGTAGCGGTCATCGCACCGGGATTGTTCTCGACTTTCTTCTGACACAGACCCCATACCGACAGGTGCAGCACCTCAAGAACGGGATGACAGACTGGCTCGCAAATGGTCTGCCGACGGTTTCAGTGAAAGATTGAGAGGACGGGGAAGCTCTCCCCTTTAATAGAGCGGCCCGACCAGCTCGAGATGGGTCAGGTAGAGGCGCAGATCAAACTCCAGCTGATGGTAGTCCGGCTCCATATGCTCGCAGAGATTATAAAAAGCCTTATTGTGCTCCTTCTCCCTGAGATGCGCCAACTCGTGAACAACGATCATCCGTAAAAACGCCAGTGGCGCGACCTTAAAGACAACCCCGATGCGGATCTCATTTTTGGCCTTCAGCTTCCCCCCCTGCACCCGGGAGATGAAGGTGTGCAGGCCGAGGGCCTCATGGAGCACATTGATCTTACCGTCGTAGGTCACCCTGCTTAAAGGGTTGGCTTTTCGCAGAAAACGATTCTTGATCTCAAGGGTGAAATCGTATAGAGCCTTTTCTCTCTTAACCTCGTGCGGGACCGGATAGCGATCCTGCAGCAGTTCGGTCAGTCGCTCTTCTTCTATAATCTTCTGAATCGGCTCGGTCAGCTCTTTCGGATAGCCGGTCAGATATTTTAATTCCAACATCAATTGCGACCTTTTTCAGCCGGGATCGTAAAATAAAAGGTTGACCCCTCACCCAAAACGGATTCAACCCAGATCTGGCCACCCTGTCGCTCCACAATTTTTCGGCAGAGGGCAAGGCCGAGACCACTCCCCTCAAATTCGCTTTGCCCGTGCAACCGCTTAAACAGGCCAAAGACCTTTTCTCTGTTTTCCGGAGCGATCCCGATGCCGTTGTCGCGGATATGAAACTGCCAGAACCGATCGTCCCGGCGGGTCGCACCGATATGAACCTCGGGAGTTGAACCGGATTGAAACTTTAGGGCATTGTCCAAAAGAGTTTGAAAGAGGATCCCTACCTGTGCAGAGTCGACATGGACAGTCGGCAGATCATCTTCGATCATGACTTGTGCCGAACACTCCCGGATACGCAGTTTGAGCTTGAGAACTGCCGCCTCAGCCAGAGAGGATGCAGGGACGTCCTCGAAAGGGTGACCCTGAGTTTCTATTCTGGAGAGCACCAAAAGGCCATCCACCATTCGCTTCATTCGTAGGGCACCTTCGACGGCAAACTGCAGAAATTCATTGCCGTCTTCATCCAAATTATCTTTGTAGCGTCTCTGAATCAACTCAAGATAAGACTTGATCGTACGGAGCGGCTCATTCAGATCGTGCGATGCGACGTAAGCAAACTGCTGGAATTCTTCGGCAGAATGCAGCAACTTCTCCTCTGTAACCTTAAGCTCCTCGAGCGTCTTTTGATAATTACGATTCACCGCTGCCAACTCTTGCTCAACATAGGTCATCTCGCTGTCGGTTTCGTTATCAGCGACCATACTCCTGGACCCCAGAAAAACAGACCCTCGATCTGAGCGGTTACAGATAAAATCGGTCTTGTAGGTCAGGTCATTTTCGAGGCGCAGTTCAAGGGGAAACGGTGTCTCGACAGAACATTCTTCCAGTATCGGACCGGCGCAGATAAAATCGACAAACGCCCGTCCCAACAGATCCGCTTCGCTGCGCTCAAGAAGCTGGAGGACGCCGCGACTCACGGCCTGAACCTCGCCGGCAAGATCGACACGAAAATAGAGATGACTCCACGATTGCACCAGCGCCGACTCATTCCAAAAAATCAGTTCCTCCGGTTGAGCTTTTGTCATTGCTCCCTCCACCACTAGTGAAAACTATCACCACAAACCGCTAAAAGCATAGACAACTATTGATCGATTGTCACTCGTTCATGTTCTTCCAGATTGATCGTCTGCCAGTATATCTCCCAGCGCAACCGACCATCCTCCCGGCTGAATCCCACCGGCATCTTACAGAGACACCCCTTATCCAGGTTCAGCGTCTCTTTGTTCGGAATCAGCCCCAGACATTGGCAAGGGCGCTCAGTAACGGTGAACTCACACCCTTCTCCCCCAAAAGAGGCACATCCGCTTGACCTCGATCCGGGGGCCGGAATCGGCACACCTCTGATCGTCCAGAGTCGCAGGCCCAATGCAGGGAGCTGCTCACGCAGCTGATCAAGCGTCAAATGGTCACCACCAAAAAAGAGATCAAAAAATCGCTCCGGATCAACCCATATGCCGGGACTTCCGGTGCAGCAGCGTCCGCCACATACCCGACAAAGCGCTAAATCGAGAGAGCCTATCTTTTCTTTCATCATACAGTGAGTTCTCAAAAACAGGTAAGCAGAGTGTCAAACAGTTTTTTTTCTTTAGATATGCGAGAAAACCGTACACTTCTATATTTATACTGTCAAGAATCAGTGCCTCTGAAATGACAAGGAGGATTAAGCCAACCGTGCTTTTATGCATTGAGGCATCCAATCAAGACCGATATTTATCACTACACCCCAGTTCTCCAAAGAGAGAACGTAACGCTCTGCGACAACACAGTCACCCATTAATTGAACGGTGTGGGCGTCCCTTTTTGATGCAATTTCAGAATTCTCTGCTATTATTCCCTAATCAGTAAAAGTTGTGTTCATTTTTCGTCATCAGCTCGACATGGTGTCAGCATTGATCAGAACAAACAGATCGACTCGTACTCTCTGTTTTCTGTTTTTAGGCGAACCAAATCGGCACAACAACAGCGTTCCCACCGGGAAACATGGAGGCAAAAATGGCAGAAGGTACCGTGAAGTGGTTTAACGACGCGAAAGGATTTGGTTTTATCGAGCAAGAAAATGGGCCGGATGTGTTCGTACACTTCTCTGAAATCCAGGGAGAAGGGTTTAAATCTCTCGGCGAAGGCGACCGCGTTGCATTTGATGTAACTGAGGGGGCTAAAGGGCCACAGTCGTCTAACGTCCGCAAAATTTAAATAAGCGGTACATCGTTAAAACAAGAGCCCCGCGGATTTTCGCGGGGCTCTTGTTTTTAATCGGCATCAAATCCTTCAAGAGACATGCGATCCGTCAGGGCTAACCGACACATAAAAAACCGGCGCCGCTACCGGCCCCAACATCGTCCCTATCAATTTGCGGCAAATTGCACACCGGCGAAGTTATCTTTGGACCAGACGACATTAAATTTCCTTTTGTCGGTTTTACCTGTTTTTAATATTCCGGACAACCCGGCCAGCGGCGGGGTCTCGAGCTTGAGTTTCCCCCCCCCTGTTCACTCAGATCGATCAGCTCACATATGCGTTCAGCTTCACCCTCGAGTGTCACTGTCGCGTCGACCCGTTTCGGCTTTCGCACTTGCTGGCGCTTCAAGCTTACCTGCATCTGTACGCCACAGACGTTGAGGATAGCGTGTCCCCCTTTCTCACCGAGCAGCGCCTGAATATCCGCTCCCGACTCGATTAGATTGGCGGGGCGGTATCCGGGAACTTCCTGCAGGCGGGTGAGGAGACTATCATGAATCATTTCACCGATCCCCAGATGCTGACCGATCGGCCGTTCATACGGTTTCATGACCCGTATTTTGTTCAATAGCTTGTAGCCGAGGGAGAAGGAGTTATCGAGTCGCCCGACCGGATCGGGGTTAAACTCTTTAAGATCGGAAATAAACCTCTCATTGAACACCAATCCGCATTCCATCGCCCGCTGCACCATCCAACCGAAGGAGATGTCGGAAAGGGCGCAATCCGGATAACCGCCGCCGATGTTACTATGGACGCCGGCAAACCAGACCTGCTGCACATGACTATGAGCATCCTTGGCCGTCCAGAACGCCGGCTGGAAAGGGGCACGTTGCTCATCGATGGCCAGCGCCTGATAGGCGTGTTTCACATGATTCGAAAGTCTGGTGTTGTGAAAGCTGATGCGGCGCTGCAGCAGCCGGCTGAGCCCCGGAGTCGGGATGCCGAGGGCGCCGACGGTGTCAAAGACGCCGACGAACGCGATTTCCGGCTTTTCGGTTCGGGTTTTCAGTCTCCTGATCGTCGCGAAATGTCTTCCGGTCCGTTTGTTTTTCGAGGATCGGTAAAAATCATAGGCATCGGGCAGGTGCTCCAGATCGGTCTTGGCTAACAGGCCGACGGTGTCGAGCAGACCGCCGAGACTACGTACCGTGTAGGCACCGCGGCTGAAACCTATAAAATAAATTTCGTCGCCAGGCTCATAATTGTGGGCGAGAAAGCGGTAGCAGTCGGTGATATTTTTTCCGATCCCCCAGCCGGTCATCCCCCTGACTTTTTTCTCCAGCCAGCCGAATGTCTCGGAGCCGATCCCCTGATCATAAAAGACAACCTGCTGCAGGTCCGATTCCGGGTCACACGGCTCGATCGCCCTCGCCATCTTTACCACATTACTCAAACATGACTACCCATCGACCTTCTTCTCTGGTGAGTTCCAGGTGCCGTCGGAACAGATAATTATACGCTTGTTCATTTTATCCTCCCTTGCAACGGTTACTGTGAAATCTCATGATCCCCAACATGAACACTAGAAAACCTTAATCTTTTACTGTTAGTTTTACTCCACTGTCGGGTTTGTCAATACCGATTGCTAAAAAGATTCTCCTCAATCTGAAAATCTCTGTCGAAAGAAAAATTAAATGACCGAGTTGACGGTCAGACTGAAAGACGAAAGGAGTTTATAACCAGTCAGATTTTTACGACTTTGCCTGTCGAGGTCTGATTGGTGTATATTGCAAGACTAAGTTAATCCACATGGAGATTCTAAAATGCTCAATTTTGAGGAGCTGGAAAAAGGGTTCACCGAAGCCGAGGCGCTGGCCGAGGCGGAGCGCTGCCTGAATTGCAAAAATCCCCTCTGCGTCAGCGGGTGCCCGATTGAAAATCGCATTCCAGAGATCATCGCGGCGATCAAGGCGAGGGACTATCCAACCGCTATCGCGATCATCAACGCCAACAGCAACCTGGCGATCATCTGCGCCCGGGTCTGCCCACACAACGACCAGTGCGAAGGGGCCTGCGTGCTCAACCGCAAGGGGGTAGGGATTCGCATCAGTAAGCTGGCGCGGTTCCTCGCCGAAAAGGAGATGGAGCTGGCGTTCAACAAACTACGCGGCAAGATAGCGGTGATCGGCTCCGGTCCGGCCGGGCTGTCGGCGGCGGCTATTCTCGCCAAACAGAACTACCGGGTTACGATCTTCGAAGCGCAGCCGAAAGCTGGCGGGGTCTTGCGCTACGGCATCCCCGAATACCGCCTTCCGCATGACGTGGTCGACAAACAGATTGAGATTGTCCGAAATCTTGGTGCCCGGATCGAAACCGGCGTGGTGATCGGCGAAGACCTGACCATCGACCAGCTGTTCAGCATGGAGTACCAGGCGATTTTCATCGGCACCGGCACCGGTCTCTCCAGAAAACTCGACATCGAAGGGGAAGATCTCCCCGGCTCGATGCAGGCGACTTACTTTCTGAAAACCGTCACGCTGATTCAGGATGAGAGCCTTGCCAACCTCTCCTATCCGGTGCAGCCGGGGGATCGCGTGCTGGTCATCGGCGCCGGAAACGTGGCGGTCGATGCGGCCCGCACCGCCCTGCGCCTCGGAGCAGCCAGCGTTCGGGCGGTCGACATCGTGCCGGAGAAAGAACGCCGCGCCAGCGATAAGGAGTACGGAGAAGCGCTGCACGAGGGGGTCAGTTTCAGTTTCGAGACGAGCATCACGCAGATTCACGGTGACAACAAACTAACCGGCGTTACCCTGCAGAAGTTCAGTCGCCAGGTGGCCGGTCGTAAAAGCATCGCCATTGCACTGAAAGACAGCGAAGAGCGGGTCGACTGTAACAAGCTGATCATCGCTGTTGGCCAGAAACCGTTCGCCCGGATCGTCTCCACCACCACCGGAATCAAGACCAACGAGCGGGGGTACGTTATCATTGAGACCTCGCCCTATTACGGCATGACCACTCGCACCGGGGTTTTCGCTGCCGGGGACGTGGTCCATGAACCGAAAACCGTGATTCTCGCCATGCGTGAAGGACGGCGGGTTGCCGAGGCGATTGACAGCTTCTTGCAGGGCGATAAGGAATAAACAGCACCGCTGTAAAATGAGAACGGTGCCAGTCTCTCCCCCGCCGGGATCGTAAGCCCGATTACGGCTGGGGACAGACCTGCAATCTCTAAATTTATGAAAGAATACAGGCCAATAACCATAGGAGGTTATTGGCCTGTTTGTGACTGTCAGAAATAGAAAAAATCGAAAGAGAGAACAACAATTTAATTCATTCGACTGCTGTTAAGCCTGTTCAGATTCCTTAAAAATCAAGAGTAAAGACCTGACCACGCCCTATAATCCCGATCAGAATCAACTCGGTTCTCACAGCATTTCTCTCCTACAACTTCATGCCACTCTTCTCTTCACTCATTGCAATACCTCCTAATATTTAAATGCCGTTTTTCTGTTAAATTTTAGGGGTAGTCTGCAGGAGGAACAGGAGGAGAGTTTGAAGTGAAGATGAAAAGTATGTGAAATCGACGGGGAAGATTTATATGGGATTGAATAAATCAGAATACAAAAGGCGACCCTCTGGCCACCTTTGTTGTTAATCGTTTGTCATATTGTCAAGCCTCTTAAATTATATCGAATCAGTCACTCGCTTTCCTATGTGAAACATCATGGCAAACATTACAGAGTGTTTTCAGGTTATCAGCGGTGTTGCCGCCTTTATCAACATGATGCTCCAGATGGTGCAATTCCAGATATCTTGGATCATCTGCGTTCCATTGCTCGCGTGTCCAACCACAATCCTTGCAGCTGTACCTATCTCTAACTAGAACGTCTCTTCTTATACAATCATCAATTTTACGATCATGAGCTGGTGCTTGCCGATCTTCCTCTAGAACGTAAACACCGACAGCAAGGTCGGGCCTTCCGTTCTGCCTGGACCTGACAGGCCAACCGTCTTCAGTGCGTAGCTCTCTTACCCGTCGCGCCCATTCGGTCGTGTTATTGGCGACATACCTTAGTTCTTCACCACTCACGGGGTTGCCGACATTACGGCGTAAATATTCTAGAATGTGGGCTTTTGTACTACCTGAGCTTTTACGAATTTCATTGGCTACATTCCAACGGTAAGCAGCCTCTTTATCTTGATGTTCATTGATCAGAATATAGTCTTGCGGTTTCATCTCTGAACAATCAGGGATATTGATCAGTTCGCCAGCTTCTTGCATTTCTCGCGCAGTTGCACCGCTCATGACGGCCCAGCCGTATTCGACGCGCAGTTCACGTACTCGTCTGGCCCATTCACTAATACCAGTAATGATCATGATTTCTTTATGGGAAATGATTTGACAGGGGTACTGTCGCAGATAAAGCAGAATTCGATCTCTTGCGGATCGGGCCATATCAGCAGGAAGAAGTGAAGTTCCCAGCTCTTTGAGGGTATCCCACACCGGCAATAAAGACAAAACTTGCGTACGAAGATCTGCCTTTGTTCCGGTCTCAAAAGCAGACAACAATTGAATCAATTGCTGTTTCAGCTGAGCCTTCTCTGAATCCATATCTTTACACCGCAATTTTTACAGCAGCCAGCTGCTGATATAGGGTTTCTGTTTCATTGACATAACTAAAGTCTGTCTGCCCTTCAAGAGAGCGGAGGACCTCAGTGCCTATGGCTTTTGCCAAAAGCGGTGGGACTGCATTCCCTATCTGTTTGGCTATTTCAATCTTGGATCCTTTGAAAATAAAATCGTCAGGAAACGATTGTATCCGCGCTGCCTCGCGATGGGTAATTGGGCGGTGCTGATCGGGGTGCAGATAACGCCCTTTTTCGGGCTTAAAAAATTCTGTTCGGATTGTCACCGATGGTCGGTCCCACCACAAACGTCCGAACAGATCAGTGCTACCCGAAGGCTTATTGGTCCAGCAGGCCGGAGTAATGTCAGGTCTGTTGCGCTGCAAATCAAATCTGTTGCCTCCTGGAGGTACGGCCAAATAACGTTCATAACTTTCAGGTCTTGGTTGTCTGCCGAAATGTAAGTTCAAAGGAGAAGGTAATTCCCTAATTTCTGTTCCGATAGGTTTTGATAAATCTCCAATAGCCGATTTCACGTTGTTCCAAGGTTGTGGGATCTGTGTGCCGAGTAAGTTCGGTTCTAAATCAAGACGCTTTGCAGGGTCGCAATGAGAAGGGAGTGGTAATGATATGTGATTATCCTTTGCGGCCATTATAATTGTTCTGAAACGCATTTCGGGAACACCATAATTCGCAGCATTCATAACTCTTTTTTGAATATATTTAAATCCTAGCTGTTTAAGTGTATCCAGAATTTCAACGCACTCAGGGGAAGTGAGTAGCTGTCTGACGTTCTCCATGACAACAACGCGAGCACCGGAAAGCTCAACAACCCGCATAAATTGAAACCACAATGATCGCCTTGGATCACCTTGACGGTTTTTGTTGAGCAGAGAAAAGCCCTGACAGGGAGGTCCACCAATGACGATATCTGCTGAGGGAATTGTATGGCTGCTTTTATCTACCACTTCAACTATGTCACCTAAAACGGTATGTGCACCCTTTTTGTCAAAGTTGGCTTTGTACGACTCAACAGCAAAACTGTTAAAATCATTGGCGAAGACAGACTCAAATCGACCGGTATCAATAAAGCCACGGGTCATCCCACCGCAACCGGAGAAAAGATCAATTAGTTTGTATTTTTTATGAGGAGTCATTGTTGAGATATTGTACATAATTGGGATTACCTTTGTCGAATCGATGGCGGATTGTAACGTATTTTGTGTTGTAGATACAATCTTGATATAATTTTTGGTTGCGACATAATATGACACATCCGAAAAAGGTATGGAATCGTGGTAGAGAAGACAGGGGTCGCCTGCTAAAAAGGGAGAAGACTGCGGAACAATATTTCAAAAGCGAGATAGAGGTCAGTCTCCGGGTTGAGCGTCGGACCGAGCAGACGAAACTGCCCTGCCCGCTTGAGAAAAGGGGTCTCGTTTGACACATATGAAACCCCAAACAAAAAGACCATCAGCGTAGACCGATAGAGCGGTTTAAAATACGGTTCAATTCTCTCTGACGAAAATCTCTCGCACCACCTTCTCCCTTTGATTCCACAAAATCAAATCATACCGTATGCTTATGCCTTTCTACAGTCAAGAAGTGGGCGACCCTTCTGGATAAATCCGAGTCGCGACGCCCACAGGGCTCTCGGTTGACTGTTTGTCATGCCTTGATTCCTTTCGCGTACACCAAAATTGTCATCGGTGCATTGTCGATAATGTTGCTATTAACTCCATCGACTTCATCAGAAGAGACGGCCGAGGAGCACCGGTACCGCCGTCTCAACCCTTAAGATCCGCTCTCCCAGACTGACCGACACAAACCCGCACTCCTGCAGCTTTTCGATCTCGTAGGGGATAAACCCCCCTTCCGGTCCGATGGCGAGGGTGGCCGGACCAGCGACGGACGCCGGAAAAGAGGCATCGGCAAACGGATGTGCGACCAGAGCGGTGGTCCCTTTGATGATCGCTGGCAGTTCATCCTCGACAAACGGCTTGAACAAGCTTGCGCAGATGCACCTCGGGCAATATGGTATCGACTGTCTGCTCCAGTCCGAGTAAAAACTGCTCCTGCAATTTCTCCGGTTGCAACAGCGGGCTGTTCCAGAAACTCTTCTCCACCCGGTAGCTATTGAGCAGATAAATCTGCTTCACCCCGAGGGAGGTAACCGCCTGCAAAACCCGCTTGAGCCTCTTCGGCAAAGGTGCCGATCAGGCTCAGGCAGACCCCGCTGAGCCCCCACCCCGGCTGGTCGAGACAGCTATAGTGCAGCCTGATCTGCCGGAAATCACCATTTTGTTCTGTATACTCCTGCATCGCCGTAAGGATCGCAACCTTTTTAGTGAAGTAATCGAGCTCTACCCCCAACACCGAAGCGCCGTTTCACCTTGCCGGCCACGAGTAACCCTTTGTCGATATTGTGAACACCATCCCGGAGCGATCAATATCGTTCTGGCAGAGAGCGACGGAGATCGCCTCCATGATCTAATCGCAAATCTGATCCGGATGCCCGGTCCCCTTGCGCTCGACGATCTCCACGCCGTGCTCGGTAACCGATTTCCCCTGAAATGCCTCAACAGCGATCATCCGTAACTCCTCACTCTCTGCCGTTGTCTGCTCATCCCCTCATAGGAAGGTTGCGGCTGCGATGATTTTCTTTAGCCTTACCGGAGGAATTACGGATTACAAAGGGGGGTAAAATAACAAATTATTGCTTCAGTACACCGATTGAGTTTTCTTCGACCCAGGCGACCGGATACCTCAGCCATCAAGAGTGACGGTAAACTGCGTGACATGCTGCACTGCGACGACTCCGGTTCAGTGGAGAAGAGCGCTGGCGTTCTCCTAAAAATGGATCTTCCATGGGGCGGGATCATTGAACTGATTCCGATTCCGGGTCGCAACCCACTGCAGATCTGCTCGCGACTTTTCATCCTCCCCCTTGAGCACATAATAGTACTTCCCACGCGCCCACCGCGGCATCAGCCAATCGTCCCCCTTTATCACCGCACGCGCCATGTATTCGTCCCCTCTTTTTTCCGACCCTCCCATGCTCCCGGGGAGGACGTAGTAACAGATCACCTTGGCGACTTCCACGGCGCCTCCCCCGAAATCGGGAGCGACCTGCTCAATTTGATCGAGAAATTTAAGGGCGTGTTGCATCCAACGCACGTTCACAATCTTCCCGGCCAGGGTCATCCCTTCCTTGAATTCATACTGGAGTGCCGTCACCCAGAAAAACATCGCCTCGACCTCCTCTTTTCCCAAGTTCGCGGCCGCATCCCAGGGCAATGTTCCGCCAACGACACTGTTTTTGAAATCTGCGTTTGTGTACATTCCGCGTTCCGCGTAAAGCATCGCCATTTGGAAGTTTTTGGTTTTTTCTCCCCGCTCTTCGGTATAGGCGGTCCCGAGCAGGATATGCTGAGTACTCAGTGCAACCAGAGTTGCATAATCCCCCGGGTTTGCAGCAAGCACCTTTTGATGCGCTTCGATCGATTCCAACAGAGAGGCGCGATCTTTGGCCTGCTCAAAGATAAGCCGGGCCTGATCTGCGAGCTGCTCGGATTGCGCCGTAGGGTTATCGACCCCTGCTTCCTCCCAGTGGGGAGTCCAGGTCATGGCGCACCCCGAAAGAGTCAACAGGACAAAAACGAGTATCAATGCTCCTGAAAATTTATGACTCATCCCTTACACCTCCGGTGAATTTTAACGAAATCGGCAAGTTGAATTATACCAGTAATTTCAGACCACACAAAAAAACCGATGCGGCTGTACTCTGGTACACTAGTAGTTCGATTCATAAATATATTTACAAATGACGTTGTTTTTGTTATGATTGCTCTAAACCACATAAGGAGGTAATCATGGCACGGAAAACAATGCGGGCCCAATTGATACTCACAGATGAA
>Ga0314774_1001183_pt1 | contig 17410 bp, 21 predicted proteins | sample MetaGCBIA2018_FD_204515 | JGI IMG/M metagenome (GOLD analysis project Ga0314774, IMG submission 204515) | Cryopeg brine microbial communities from Beaufort Sea near Barrow, Alaska, United States - CBIA 2018 | ecosystem: Environmental > Aquatic > Marine > Coastal | place: USA: Alaska | collected...
TCTTTAATAAAATTTTCGGTGGTTTGTTTCTTTTGTGTTTTCATAATATATCAAATTTAAAGATTTTGAAAACACTCTCTATGAAATTGTTAAAATCAGTCCACTTTTTGCTGACGATTTACAATTTTTTTGTTGCCCCAGTTTTTAAATCAGATTTGATTTAAGAAAAGTATTGTGCTGTGAATATTAAAATTAAATTTAAATATATTATGAAAAGGTTTTATTATTTATTAAGTAGTATTGCGGTTATTGTTTTAATAACTGTAGCATGTGAAAAATCATCGTTTGATGATAGTTCAATTGAATCATTAAATCATAAAGTTTCGGCAAAAGGAGATCAAAAATCTTTTATCGATGGTGAAGGAACTACTTTTGTTTTTCATGCATCAATTAATGAAAAACATGGCGTGAAAGGAGAATGGGTAGAAAGAGATTTAGGACTTGATACTTTGTCAAGCGGATCAATTGATTGCCTAATGTTTTATAGTAGCAATACAGCTTTTGCGCGCGGAACAGTTGAATGGACAAAGGACGGCGAAGTCAGACTAACAAATGTTTATTTTAAATTAGTGGACGACGAAGTTGATGAATTTTCTGGATATGTTTTCAGTGATGAGTCAGTTTGTGAATCTGTGTTTCTTTCCACTTCTGTAATATCAAGTGGTGACGTTAAAGTAATGAATAAAGGCGACGTTGCATTTCAGGAAGAGGCAGAAGAGGTTAAATGGACACATATTCCAGATGCAAACTTTAGGATAAAATTGTTAGAGTTAGACAAATATACTATTCTTGCAGATGGAGAAAATGTGTTGACTAGTGATATTTCATCTATAGATACATTAGATATAAGTGGACCAAGAGGAGGAAAGGGAAGCATAGAGGACTTGACTGGGATTGAAGATTTTGTTGGGTTAACAGCGTTAAGAGTAGGGAGGAATTTATTGAATAATTTAGACGTCAGTAGCCTTGTCAATTTAACCTATTTGGCAGCCCCAGGGAATAATCTTACATCTCTTGATATTAGCAAAAACACTCTATTAGAAACGTTTTTTTGCATGAACAATCAATTAACATCTCTAGTTCTTAGTGAAAATACTAATCTTATAATGGTTAGTTGTTATAATAATCCAATAACTTGTATAAAAGTTAATGAAGAACAAGAGCAAGAATTGTATTTGATTAAAGATTCGACTATACCAACTTGCAATTAAAGAGCAACAATAATTACCCACCTCCTAAGAGTTTCATAGCAAAGCAGAGGTGGGTTTTTTATGTAATATTGCTAAAATTCTAAGCATTCAGTAAAAATGCAATTTCTAATATAAAACATTACCTTTATCGTCCAAATTTAATATTAAATATGGTGATGGCATCAACCAAAAAGAATACAAAAACCTTGTTTGAAAATTGGGTAGCCCAATTTAGCGACGAGCTTTTCACGTGGGCATACCATAAAACTTCTTCCAAAGAAACTGCTGAAGATTTGGTTCAGGACACCTTTCTTTCTGCTTATCATAAAATAGATTCCTTTGAGGGTAAAAGTCAGCCAAAAACCTGGTTATTTGCTATTTTGAACAATAAAATTATTGATTATTACCGTAAAAAATCAAAACAGTTTGTTATTTCTGCGGATGATTATACGCAACAAATTAAAAAGACAGATGGTTTTTTTGATGAACACGATAAATGGAAAAAAACAGCCGATATTGAGGAGCAACATTGGCTAGACAATCCAGAGTTTAACAACATCCTTTTAGGCTGCATAAAGAATTTACCCGAAAATTGGCAATTTATTATTCAGTCAAAATATATTTTTAGACCAGAAAAGTGAAAATATCTGTCAGGAGCTTCAAATAACGATGTCTAATTATTGGCAAATAACGCACAGGGCCAAACTACTTTTAAAAAAATGTATAGAACTAAATTGGGTAAGCTGATGAAAAAAATGATGAACATATTAATGCTTTCTTGTAAAAAAGCTACCGAACTTGTTGAAAAAAGGTTGGTTACCAAACTAACATCTGCAGAAAAAATTCAATTAAAAATGCATACTGCTGTTTGTAGCCAGTGTTCAACATATGAAAATCAAAGTGAAATTATTGAGAAAAGTTTGGCTCAAATTCATCAGCCAAATAAAGAACCTATGAAACTTTCTTCAGAAAAAAAGGAACAAATTCTAAAACAATTAGAAAAATAAGCATAAAACTTAATTGTTGTTTTATTTCCTTCAGAGATAGTATACAAGCAAAGCCAATTTAAATTTACTTTTTTTCACCCCTCTAAAACCCTATAAATAAAGGGATTCCACTTAAATATCAAAAAAAATAACTTCTTATTGTCAGGAATTAAAAGTCCTTAAGTCTATACATTCAGTTAAAACAAATTAAACAAACTGAAAAATGACAACAAAAAAGAAAATTTTTAAAATAGTGCTCATCGTAATTGGCGTGGGAGTTCTAATTGGAGGCGGTGTTGGCTATTATATGTTCAACAAACCGGCCAGGAATGTTCAAAACACTGAAACCGACTTTAGCTATAAAGCCAGCGAAATTGTGAATGAATATTTAACGGATTCCAAAAAAGCAAATGCCAAATATTTAGCTGAGAATGGTGAATCAAAAGTGCTGGAAATAACTGGTTTTGTGGCCAAAATTTCGGAAGATTTCAACAATCAAAAAGTAATTCTCTTAAAAGCTGAAGGAGAAAATGCAGGAGTAAGTTGCACGTTTACTGCCGAAACCAATGTCAATACATTAAATATTAAAATGGGCGATCAGGTTACCATTAAAGGCGTAATTAGATCAGGTGCTTCTTTTGATAAAGATTTGGATATGTATGAAAATGTAATTATAGAAAAAAGTGACATCGTTTCAAATAAGTAAATCAATAATAATAATAATAATAAATTAAATTTTAAATCATGAAAAAAACAATCTTTACAATACTTGCTGTAGTGGCAATAACACTAACTTCAATTACGGCTTCTGCCCAAAAATTAGTGAGCACAAAAACACATTTTAAATTTTTCTCAACAACACCTGCGGAAGATATTCAAGCCAATAATTACAAAGCTGTTGGTACTATTGAAAAAAGCACTGGAGATATTGTGTTTTCGGTTCCAATGCAAAGTTTTGAATTTGAAAAAGCGTTGATGCAAGAGCACTTTAACAGCAAAAAGTTTTTAGATACCAAAACAAATCCAAAAGCAAAACTGGTAGGAAAAATTGCAGATCTTTCAAAAGTTGATTTTACAAAAGACGGTTCTTATTCAGTTGATGTTACCGGTGATTTAACCATCAATGGCGTTACAAATCCTGTTAAAGAAAAAGCAACAATTGGTGTAACTGACGGTAAAATATCTTTAATGTCTAAGTTTAATTTGACTTTAAACGATTATAAAATTGCTTTCAAAAGTGGAAAACCTTCAAGAAATATTGCAAAAACGTTAGAAGTAACCGTAGAAGCAAATTATTAATCTCAACCTCAAAAATTCGTTTGGTAAAATAAATCCCTTTTCAAATATTATGTTGAAAACCTAATTTTACCAAACGATATTTTATTAAAAAACAAAAAAATGGCATATTTAAAATTAGAAAACAATCCAGTTTCTCAAATATCACAGGATATTTTTGACAAAACTCAAAAAACACTCTGTTTTGTACCGAATATGTACAAAAAAATGGGGCAAAATCCAGCTTTACTGGATGCCTATATTTATGCTTACAATAGCTTCAGAGCCAATTCGGGCTTTAATTCAGTGGAACAGGAAGTTGTATTTCTTTCTGTGGCCTATGAAAATAATTGTGAATATTGTATGGCGGCACATAGTTTTATTGCCGATAAAATGTCCAAAGTTCCTGTCGAGGTGACAAATGCTATTCGTGACGGAAAACAAATTCCTGACCCAAAATTAGCCGCTTTATCAAAATTAGCACGCTCATTAACCGTCAATCGCGGCAATGTTTCACAAACAGAAATCGATGAATTTTTAGCTGTTGGATATATTGAAGTGAACGTTTTGGGCATTATTGCTGGAATTGCTGTAAAAACCATCAGTAATTATTCCAATCACAACACAAATCCTGAACTTGATGGCGCTTTTGCAGGCAGAGTTTGGAAAAAATAAATGTTTCTTTTTAATGTGAAAAAACCAATAGATCATTACTTTATCTATTGGTTTTTTATGAATCTAAAAATTGTTGTTCTGTCAGGAAAACAAAAAATTATCATAGACTTTAAAAAATAAAAATCATGAGCTCAAACAAAAATTTTAAATCCGTAAATCAGGTCAAAGGATTAAATGTAGGCACAACAGTGCCCGATTTTTCTGCAGAAGATATTTTTGATAAGACCCATACATTAAATAGCTTAACACAAAAAGGAAATGTGGTTGTCATTTTTATACGCGGACAATGGTGTCCGTTTTGCAATAAACATTTAAAAGAGTTACAGGAACAATTTCATCAGATTTACGAAAAAAGCGCTTCCGTTGTGGTGGTCACGCCAGAAAAATCGGAATTCATCAAAAAAACCATTGAAAAAACGGGCGCGGAATTCACTATTTTATATGATGAAAATTACAAAATAGCGGAAGCTTTTGATGTGCTGTTTCGTCCTAATGGAATGATGCGTTTTATGTACAATGCTGTTTTAGGTGCCAAGTTAAAAGAAACTCATTCTGATGACAGCGAACAATTGCCAATTCCTGCGACTTTTATTATTTCAAAAGAAATGAAAGTGACTTGGAGACATTTTGACCCTGATTATAAGAAACGTTCAAAAATGGCTGACATTCTTTCGAATTTAAATTAAATTTAAACCCTGAAAAAATTATCTTTATTGTCGATTTCAGTTGTGTCACACTTCTCTTTAACAATGATTTTTGACCTGGAAATACAGAAAATATTTGAGTGCTAAAAAATAAACCAAGATGGAAATAATATCAAAATCAATGATTACCTGCCCAAATTGCGGATTTCAAAAAGAAGAAATAATGCCAACAGACACCTGTCAGTTTTTTTACGAATGTACATCGTGTAAAACAGTTCTGAAACCATTAGAAGGAGATTGTTGTGTTTATTGCAGTTATGGTAGCGTTGCTTGTCCTTCGATACAGGCCAAAAAAGATTGCTGCTCATAAAATTAATACCGTATAATTTTAAAAATCAATTAAAATGAGAAAATTTATAATCCTTTCAATAGTAATAACTTCTTTGCTTGCTTGTAAAAAAAACAAACAGGTAAAGGAAATCAAAACAACTTCAGCCATAGATACCGTCGATTATTCAGCCTATGGAATGGATCCTGAATACCTTCCAAAAGGCTTGGAGATTGGTGCAGATGCACCTCAGATTGTTTTTACAACTGCAGAAAATGAAAAAGTAAAATTAGCGGATCTATATAAAAATCAAACCGTAGTTATTATTTTCTATCGTGGTTTTTGGTGTCCGGTTTGCAACAAACACCTGTCTGAATTTGCCACCAGAGCAAAAGAAATTGAAGCTAAAGGCGCTAAATTAATTGCCATATCCTCTGAAAGTTATGAAAATATAGTTCAGACAAGAGATAAAACCAATGCCAATTTTACCATTTTTTCGGATGTGGATGGAAGTATTATGAAAGCATTTGACGTGAATTACAAAGTAACAAGTGCGTATCAAGCAATTATTGCTGAAAAATTGAATGCTTCAATTTCAGAAACCAATGCTACAAAAGAGGCTGTATTGCCGGTTCCTGCAACTTATATAATTGACACAAATGGAAAAATAGTCTATAAACAATTCAATCCAAATTATAAGATAAGAGCTTCCATTGAAGACATTATAAATAATTTACCGAAATAAATTTTGTCAGGTTTTTTAATAGTTGCGTCTCTTTAACACAATAATTAAAATGACAAACAAATGCCGACAAATATTACAGTTAAAAATTTACCAACCGGGTACCAAACAATTATTAGCAACGGAAAACACAAACACAGTATAATAGCGGATGAACCTGTAACAAGCAAAGGAACTGATATGGGATTTTCACCAGAAGATTTAATGCTTGTCAAGTATTGCGCTGTGCAAAGTGGCAACCGTTCGTTTTATAGCCCATAGAAATGGCTGGGAAATCCAGAATGTTGAAGCGCAATTATCACAAACCGTAAAAAGAGGTGAAGGAGGAAAATTAGCCGCCACCGTGAATATAGCCATTTCAATAGAAGGAGATTTATCGGAAGAGCAAACAAACGAATTGTTGAAACAAGCCGATGCATGTTATGTTCACCGAATGATAAAAGGAGAATGGACTATTGAAAAAGCCACATTTTTAAAGGAAACTGTTTCTATTTAAATTCAACATCGAATTATTAATTGTTTAAAATTAAAAGATCATTATGAAAACAACAATAATAGTAGGAATTGTTTTATTGGCAGGTTATATGCTATACAGTTTCAAAACTGATAATAAAACCGAATTACCCAATCCAAATGGGGTTCATTTCTTTAATGGCACTTGGAATGAAGCGCTTGCTGAAGCGGACAAGCAACATAAATTAATTTTTTTAGATGTATATGCTACTTGGTGTGGACCCTGCAAAAAGTTAAAGAAAACAACTTTCAACAATGAAGAAGCTGGTACCTTTTTCAATACGAATTTTATTAATGTTGCCATTGACGGCGAAACTCCGGAAGGACAAAAACTGATGGCTAAATATGGTGTTCGCGGATTTCCAACATTATTGATTGTAGATGCACACAGTAATTTAATTGCCAGAACCACAGGATTTCAATCTGCAAATAGATTGATAAATTTTGGAAAGAAAAACCTTCAATAATTTCAAACTAATAAAATTTGATGTATGCATTTTCTATTTTAAAAAATGAAAGCTATGGAACTAAAAAAAACGTGCATTTTATTATATTTCTCATTGTTTTCATTTGTGATTTTTGCCCAAACCAAGTCGAATTCAGCTTACAAAAAAATTGAATTTGGTACAGAATTTCAAATTTATCCTGTGGGATTTATAACAGCAATTACCTCAAATATATTTATAAAAGAAAATTTGGCAATGCAGTTAAGAATTGGTGGGAATTTTGCAAATCGCAAGGATTTTAGTGGCCGCAATGATGATGAAAAAGCAGCAGGTTTTGGAGGAAGTGTTGGACTGGTAAAATATTTCCCATACCGAAAAGGAAATTTTATTGCCGGTGTGCATATTGATGGCTGGAATATGTGGACAGCCTGGAAAGATGGCGTAAATACTTTAAATCCTCAAAGCGGTACAACCTATAATTTGGTAGTGCAACCTTGGATAAATGGTGGTTATTTATATGATGTTTCCAAAAAATTAAATGTTGGGTTAACAGCTGGTTTTGGCAGAGAAATAAATGCAATCACAAGTGGCAAAGAAGTGGGTGAAGGCTGGATTGGTTCACTAACATTAACAACCAATTATTCATTTAAAAATTAATGCCAAACAAAAAAGAGATGTCTTAAGACCTCTCTTTTAAATAGTTGTTATTGTTAAGTTAACTTAAATATTCATTTATTGGCATTGTGTATTCAGATTTTTTCGACGAAGTTAAAATTATGAATGGAAAAGGAAAATCAACTATAAAATGCAATACATAGCCAGTTTCTAACAATGTCTAAAAAATTGCTAAATTCATTAAAATAGAATGTTTCTAAAAAAAATCACTAAATTTAAACTATTTAAAATTGCGTTTTCAAACCCGCAACTTTACATACTCTAAACCATTACCGCCGTAAACTCAAATAATAGGTGAGTCGTAAAAAACTTCAATGGTAGTTTAATAGAACATTAAGAACTAATATATGAAACAATTTAATAAAATTTCTACGCCTGAATTAGTAGAATTACTTCAAAACAAAAACGTAAAAGTAATTGATGTCCGACCTGTTGATGCCTACAATGGTTGGAAAATTAAACAGGAAAAACGAAATGGCCATATAAAAGGAGCAAAATCATTACCGATAAAGTGGACAAACTACATAGATTGGATTGAGGTAGTCCGGTCAAAACATATTTTAACAGATAATAAAATAGTTATTTATGCATATTCAGAAAAAGACAGCAAGAAGGTGGCAAATTTATTTGTAAAAGCTGGCTATACCGATGTTTCAATTTATAATAAATTTATTGAAGAATGGAGTAATAATGAAAAATTACCTATGGAACATTTGGCACGCTATAAGCAATTGGTTTCTGCTGAGTGGGTAAATAAGTTACTGTTGGGTAAAAACCCTGATGAATACCAAAACAATAAATTTGTAATAGTACATTCACATTATCGCAATCGAGATGCATATTTATCAGGTCATATTCCGGGAGCAATAGATATGGATACGCTGGCACTTGAATCGCCAGAAACATGGAATCGCCGTTCTCCCAGAGAACTGAAAAAAGCACTTGAAGCACATGGTATAACATCTAATACAACAGTTATTATGTATGGAAAATTTATGATGCCTAATAATGCTGATGAATTTCCGGGAAGTGCTGCGGGTCATATTGGTGCTATACGGAACTCAATGATTATGATGTATGCAGGAGTTAAAGATGTAAGGGTTTTAAATGGTGGTTTTCAATCTTGGAAAGATGCAGGGTACGAAATAACAACAGATGATGTAAATAAAAATGCAGTTTCAGACTTTGGCGTACAAATTCCTGCCAATCCAGAAATTATTGTAGATATTCCAAAAGCTAAAGAAATGCTGCTATCAAATGAAGCAGAACTAGTCTCAACACGCAGTTGGGCTGAGTTCACTAGTGAAGTTAGTGGTTATAACTATATTGAAAAGAAAGGACGTATCCCCGGTGCTATATTTGGTAATTGTGGTACAGATGCTTATCACATGGAGAATTATAGAAATTTAGATCACACAATTCGCGAAGCACAAGAAGTAGCTGAAATATGGAAAGAAGTAGGGATAACACCGAATAAACATTTGGCTTTTTATTGTGGAACAGGTTGGCGTGGAAGTGAAGCATTTTATAATGCCTGGCTAATGGGTTGGCCTAAAGTCTCAGTTTTTGACGGTGGATGGTTTGAATGGAGTAACGATCCTAAGAATCCTTCTGAAACAGGTATCCCAAAAAAATAATAATAAAATATGCTGGAAAAATTTATAAAAGATGTTGATAAAGGTTTAAGTTCTTATGAGAAATCAATTCCTTCAAAATATTTTTACGATAAAAATGGGGATGAGTTATTTATTAAAATAATGCATCTTCCAGAATATTATGTAACACGTGCTGAACTTGAAATTTTTAAACATCAAACTAAAAAAATAATTACAGCCTTAGAGATAAATACCAAGACCTATTTTCAGCTGATTGAATTTGGTGCAGGAGATGGCTTAAAAACAAAGGAACTATTACGTGTCTTGGATAAGGAAAATTATAAATTTGAATACGTTCCGATTGACATATCCCAAAATGCACTTAATTCACTCCAAAAAAAGCTAAGCATTGAATTACCTAATGTCTCAATAAAACCAAAACAAGGCGATTATTTTGAGGCTCTTAAATTATTAAAAGATAACCATCACCCAAAAGTAGTTTTCTTCCTGGGTTCTAATATTGGTAACATGACTGATGAAACTGCATCCAAATTCATTTATAGATTAGGAGCCTTTATTTACCCTAATGATAAACTTTTTCTAGGGGTCGATTTAATAAAACCCCAATCAATTGTTCTACCAGCTTATAATGACAGCCAAGGTATTACAAAAGATTTTAATTTGAATCTTCTAAAAAGGATAAATTGTGAATTAGATGCTAATTTTGAAATTAATAATTTTTATCATCACCCAGAATACTCAGAAAAAGAAGGCGTTGTGAGAAGTTATTTAGTAAGTACCGTAGAACAAAATGTTAGTATTAAGAAAATTAAGAAGGTTTATAAATTCAAAAAAGGAGAAAAGATTTTAACCGAAATTTCGAGAAAATATAATGACGAAACTATTAATGAAATGATTAAGAAAACAGATTTTAAGATAATTGGAAAACTTAGTGATAGTAAGAAATATTTTTCAAATTATGTTTTAGTGAAAAGTTGATTTTACTGCCAAATACACCTAATTATCTTCAAATATTAAAAAACCAGTGTAGAGCAATGCGCATAAAAATAGCTCAATTCTATAAAATAGAATGTTTATAGAAAAACATTAAATTTAAATATCAGAAAATTGCGTTTTCAAACCCGCAACTTTTCATGCGCTCAACCGCATATTAATATTGCCATTTAAAAAATTCTCCTACTTTGCAAAGGTAAGGTTATTAGAAAGATTATTTAAAAATAAAATTTAAAGTAACAAATTATGGTAACAAATAAAGAACGAAAAACAGGAAAACAGTCCAACAATGATTATTCAAATTTGAAAACATTATTTCTGAATTGCACAATTAAACCAAGTCCTGAAGTTTCTCATACACAAGGTTTGTGTGAGGATGTAGCAAAGGTATATGAAAAAGAACATGGTATAAAAAGTGACTTTATAAGAGTTATTGATTATAATGTTCCTTCAGGATTGAAATCAGACATGGGTAATGGTGATGAATGGCCTTTAATACTTAAAAAAATAAAGGAATCAGATATTATAATTGTTGGTACGCCTATTTGGATTGGAAATATTTCTTCGGTTGCTCAAAGGTTATTTGAACGCCTTGAGGGTACTTATTCGGAAGGAAATAAGGAAAACGGTCAGTATCCGTTATATAATAAGGTAGGTGGTGCAGTAATAACTGGAACAGAGGATGGCGGGCATTTCTGTGCAAAAACAATAAACTTTTGCTTGTATCGCTTTGGTTGTACTATTCCCCCAGGAGCCGATTGCTACTGGGTAGGCCTGGCCGGCGCTGGCCCCTCTTACCTAGATGCTGAAGGAAGCAAGCATTTATATACCAACCGCACCAAGAGAACACTTGTGGAAAATACTGTTTTTATGGCAGCACTGTTAAAGGAAAATAAAATATCAACCAACCTTTTGGAGGTTGAAAAGAAGGCTGTGGCAGAAAGCCGTAAATCAAATGAAATCAAGTGGCATGGTTAGGGGTACATGGCACTTTGAGTAGTGATATTGAAATAAAAAAAATAAAACTCAATGAAAATGAAAAAATTTGACGCAATAATCATTGGCTCCGGCCAGGCAGGCACGCCCCTGGCTTTTAAAATGGCATCGCAGGGCAAAAAAGTTGCTTTTATAGAAAAAGAGTATTTAGGAGGCACATGCCTCAATGTAGGTTGCACACCCACCAAAGCCTACGTTGCAAGTGCAAGAAGAATGTGGGATGCGCATCATGGAGAAGACTTAGGCATCATTATCCCTGAGGGTACTTATGCTGATTTAAAAAAAATAAAAGCGCGCAAAGATGCGCTTATTCATAAATCAGTAAGCGGTATCGCTGAAGGCCTGGAAAAAAATAAAAACATAATCTTTTTTAAAGCTGAAGCTTCTTTTACAGGTCATAAACAGGTATCCGTTGGCGATGAAGAAATTACGGCAGACCAAATTTTTATTAATGTTGGAGGACGTCCCTTTGTGCCTAATGGTTATGAAGATGTACCCTATTTAACCAGCACGTCTATTTTAGAATTAGAAGAAATTCCAGAGCATTTAATTATTGTAGGTGGCAGCTATATTGGATTGGAATTTGGACAAATGTTTAGAAGATTTGGAAGTCGGGTTACCATTGTAGAAATGACAGACAGCATCATAGGAAGAGAAGACACTGAAACTAGCGCTGCTATTTTAAAATTTTTAAAAGACGAAGGAATTGATTTCCGATTGCAAGCAACATGCATCACAGCAAAAAGTGAAGATGACGGAAATATAACTGTTCAAGTAGATTGCAAACTGGGTGGCCCTTCTAAAATTCACGGGACTCATGTGCTATTGGCTGTAGGCAGAAAATCCAATACAGATACACTCAACTTAAATGCTACAGGTATTACAACGAACCAGAAAGGGTTTGTAGAAGTAGACGATTATTTGCAAACTAACGTCCCGGGTATTTATGCATTAGGCGATTGCAACGGCAAGGGTGCCTTTACACATACAGCATACAATGACTATGAAATTGTAGCCGAAAATATGTTTGATGGAAAACAACGAAAAGTGAGCGACCGAATTATGACCTATAATCTTTTTGTAGATCCACCATTGGGGCGCGCTGGAATTACAAAAAAGGAAGCCATTGCAAAAGGCTATAATGTACTGGAAGCAAAACGGGAAATGAGTCGCATTTCTAGAGCAAAAGAAAAAGGCGAAACAAATGGTTTTATGAGTGCACTTATAGATGCAGATACAAACAAAATTTTAGGTGCTTGCGTGTTAGGCACAGGTGGTGATGAAATTATAAGTAGCCTATTAAATGTGATGTATGCCAATGCCCCGTACCAAATAATTAGAGACTCTGTTCAGCCTCACCCCACTGTTTCAGAATTAATTCCCACTATGCTAGAATCTTTAACCAAATTATAAAATGTAATGAGAGACTTTTTAAAAAATTATTTTATAACTGAAAAATTATCCAAAAATGAGTTAAATTAGTTTATTACGATTTGTGCGGATCATCATTTTGAAAAAGAAGAAACCCTCCAAATGAATAAACTCATTAGCGAAAAAGACGAGAAAAGGGAGTATGCCACTCTCAAAACCTTAGTTGGTTTTTTGAACAGCCAAGGTGCTCAAACCCTATCCCCTAATTAAAAAGAAACCGTAGAATAATTCATCAACATTTTTAAAAATAAATAAAATGAAAGCAATTTGGAATAACGAAATTATTGCTGAAAGCAATCAAACCATAGTAGTAGAAGGGAATCACTATTTTCCACCGGAAAGTATCCATAATGATTTTTTTGAAAGTAGAGAAAAACATAGCACTTGTCCTTGGAAAGGCGAAGCCAGTTATAAATCACTTTCTGTAAATGGGGAAAGCAATCCTAATGCTGCTTGGTATTACCCAGATCTAAAACCAGCTGCAGCTAAAATACAAGGGTATTATGCCTTTTGGAAGGGAGTAAATATCTTAGAATAATGAAGTAAACATGCTGAAAAATATAGTAAAAAGCCAACGCTAAAAGCCATACACATTTGCAAAAGCCATCGTAAAATACACGAAAATTGATAAAACCACCTTCAATTCGACCAATGTTGAAGAAATTTCCGGTTATGGAATGAAAGGAAAAATAGGGGAGTATGAGGTTTTAGCCGGAAACACAAAACTGTTGGGAAAATTTAATATTTCTTATGATGAAAAACTAGATTTAAATCCTGAAACCATTGTTGTAATTGCCATAAATAAAATATTTGCTGGTTATATTACCATTGCAGATACGCTCAAAAATGATGCTAAAAAGGCAATTATGGCATTGCATAACATTAAAAATATAAAAGAAGTTGTAATGCTTTCAGGTGATAAGCAAGCAGTAGTTGATAAAATTGCAAAACAATTAGGCATTGATAAAGCAATGGGTGAATTGTTACCAGAAGATAAAATAAAAGAAGTCGAAAAATTAAAAGCTGCTGGAAGAACAATTGCTTTTGTAGGCGATGGAATAAATGATGCTCCAGTCATCACAATTGCCGATGTTGGTATGGCAATGGGTGGTTTGGGCAGTGATGCCGCCATTGAAACTGCCGATGTTGTGATACAAACAGATCAACCTTCAAAAATTGCGACAGCCATTAAAATAAGTAATTCAACCAATAAAATTATATGGCAGAATATTGGTCTGGCATTGGGTGTAAAAATATTGGTATTAATTCTTGGTGCGTTAGGAATGGCAACATTATGGGAAGCTGTTATTGCCGATGTTGGTGTAGCCTTATTGGCTATATTGAATGCAGTGAGGATTCAAAGGGTGAAGTGGTCCTAAAAAAACTCTATCAAAGGCACTTGATTGTTCCTGCGTTTAGGGAGCGAAACTCCTTCTTTTACAAAAGCAGGTCAAAGCAACGCCGAATACATCTTTGCAACGTCACTGCAACATTCAACAACAACACCCATGCAACAACAAACAACAACAACGTTGCAATGCCATTGCAACGTCAAAACAACGCCGAATGCATCTTTGCAATGTCAGTGATTATATTCTATTCCCTGAGAGAAAAGTAAAATCGATTACAATTATGAATGATTTAAGTAAGAGTTTTACCCACTATAAAAACGGTGCAGGTATCAAAAAGGATATCAGTTTAAAAAGTTTACGTAAGACATATATCAGCTGGGTAAATCAAGTTATGGGAAATGAAACAGGATTATTGACATCTCATTCAAACAATAAAGTCATTGAGAAGTATTATTTAGACCCAATAATACTTTCAGCCATAGATATTGGAACCATGAAAATTCTGGTTTTTTGGTAAATTTCCTCACGCAATTCCTCACGCAAAAATAAAAAGGGCCTAAGTTAAATACCTAAGTCCTTGATTTGTAAGTATCGTGATCGAGAATTAAACTGGAGACCTCCAGGTTATGAAAAGAAAAAGGACCTAAGTTAAATACCTAAGTCCTTGATTTGTAAGTAGCGTGATCCAGAATTGAACTGGAGACCTCCGGGTTATGAATTGTTAATTTACTTTTTGAAAAAATGTAACAATTTGATAATCAGAGTGCTTTATTTTTATGTTTTATGAAACTATGTTCGTTTATGTGTTCGTTTGTTAGATAAATAATTTAATGCAATGTAGTTAAAAAACAAATATGTACTCAATATTTATTCTAATAATTATAGTTTAGAAACCTCATAATTTTAATTATTTTTGTCAAATTAGAATGCCAATATTTAAAATCCATTTGTTGGTAATCTTTAACTAAAGTTTGACCCATCCAAAAGCAAAAAATAAGGCACCAAATACAGTTATTTAGATAAATTCAACCTCTCCTGCTCTTTCGTCATCAATCCATTTCTGTAATTTAAACAGTAAAGAGTCTAAAAAAATCATAAATTTGTGAATTAATATAATGAGAATAGTTCATAGATGAAATTCATTTTTTTAATAGCGGCTTTTAATGCGTTCTTTTTTGCAATTTTATTGTTTCAGAAAAAATTCAAGGCATTGCACGACAAGATATTATTGTTTTGGTTGTTGTATTTGGGTTTATTTATTGGATCATACGCCTTTTATTCCCATGAGTTATTTATCCAATTTCAACTTTTGTCAATCAGTTTTACTTCTCTCTTTTTATTGCATGGCGTATTTTTGTTTTTTTATATTTATGCGCTAATTGCTTCTAAAAAGATTTTCAATAAAATTAATCTTATACATTTTGTTCCTTTTGCGCTGTTTAACGGCTATCTTTTAATTATTTCATTCTTTCCAGATATTTCTGAACGAATACGATTGGATTATGTGCAAATGCCAGGTTCACCGCCATTGCTGTTTTTTTTCTTTTTAATGATAACTCTTTTATCGGGACCAATATATTTTGTAATATCCATTAAATTGTTTGAGAAATTGGATATTGACATCTTTAATAATTTTTCTTCTTCCGAAGAAATGGATTTGGTATGGCTTCGTAAACTTGTCTATGTTTTTGGCATTATTTGGACGGCCTTAATTGTCATCACGGTCATTCACCATGTGTTTAATTTATTTTCTATGGTTTTTTGTACCGACGGATTGTTTTTGTCCTTATCGGTTTTTGTAATTTTAATTGGTTATTTCGGATTAAAACAGAAGGTTATTTTTAGTGGTGATGCTGAAAATGAACATGTTTTTGTTGAGGAGACAAAAGTAAAATATGCAAGTTCACGATTAACGGAAGCTGAGGCAAATCAATATGTGGATAAACTTAACAACTTTATGGTTTCTGCTAAACCTTACTTAAATCCGAATTTAACCCTGCTGCAGTTGGCCGCTGAATTGGAGATTTCAACACATTATTTATCACAAATCATTAACGAAAAATTCACCTTAAACTTTTTTGATTACATAAACCAGTTTAGGGTGGAAGAAGTTAAAGCAAAAATAAACGACCCGAAATTTGAAAATTATTCACTTTTGGGCATTGCGCTTGATTGCGGATTTAATTCAAAATCGGCTTTTAACCGAATCTTTAAAAAATTTACAAATCTTACGCCTTCGCAATACAAAGCGACTGTCAGTAGAACCTAAATCTAATTTTTAATAAATATTGGGCATTTATTTTACGGGAGCCAATTTATATTAAAATAAACAAGTCCCACTTTATAGATTAAAGCGATTGATCTTCCTCTCCATTCTATATTTGTAAATTATTATAAACGAGGAATTATAAATTAAAAAAAACTGTAACTTAATGTACAAATTTTTTATATCATGACAACTTATATCTGGACTGCGCCAACAAGAATTTTTCACTGGCTTTTAGCCGTTGGTTTCACTGTTGCTTTTATTTTAGGAGATTTTGACAATCTCAGCAATCTGCATTTTGCTTTCGGTGCTTTTGTGGGAGTATTGATATTTTTTAGAATTTTATTTGGTTTGTTTGGACCAATTTATTCAACTTTTAAAGATTTCCCAATAGGATTGAAAAGCCAGCGCGAATTTATAAACACGTTTTTTTCAAAAGAGAAAACATATGCTGGTCACAATCCGGCAGCTTCTGTAATTATGTTGAGCATACTTTTTGTTGGAATAATTTGCAGCGTGTCAGGTTACTTTTTATATGCCAATGAAAGTAATGTATTAAATATTGGAATTAATGAAGATTCTCTTGAAGAATTACACGAAATAACGGCAAACCTTTTTTTAATTTTAGTGGCCATTCACTTACTAGGTATTTTGGCCGAAACATTATTTCATAAGAAAACGGGGACACTTAAATCAATTTTTACGGGATATAAAAATATCGAATCTAAAAATGCCAAATTAAATGGTTTTCATAAAATATTTTTGGTGCTTTGGCTTATAATTCCTTTTTATGTTTCTTATTTGGCCTATGGCCTGCCGGTTAACTCAAAAGAGCAAGAAAATAAGATTGAGAATAATGAAAACTATGACTATGATGATGATTAAATTTACAGTAAAATATGACTATAGCCAGAAGAGTATAGTTAAGGAGTGCTACTCATAAAATACATTTTGTTCAGCTGAGTTAAGCATAAAATTTTCGTTCCTGAACATTCGCTTCTATTTTCTTTAGATATATGTTGTATAACTTTAAAGTTTGGAATTTTTATTGCCAAATAAACAAGTCCCACTTTATATATTAAAGCGATTAGCCTATATATCAGGGCTATATTTGCCAAATATTTTAAAATATATTAACTTTAATAATAACTAAAATAACTGTAACTAATCAGTCTCTATATCAAACTCAAATTTAGCTACAATCGCTAAGGCTTGCAAGACATTAAGACCATTTTTTATAGTTGTGTCTATTACAGATCGTATTTTGGCAAAGTTATGTGCA
>Ga0314774_1001184_pt1 | contig 17405 bp, 19 predicted proteins | sample MetaGCBIA2018_FD_204515 | JGI IMG/M metagenome (GOLD analysis project Ga0314774, IMG submission 204515) | Cryopeg brine microbial communities from Beaufort Sea near Barrow, Alaska, United States - CBIA 2018 | ecosystem: Environmental > Aquatic > Marine > Coastal | place: USA: Alaska | collected...
GCAAAAAGTGGACGAATTGCCGTCGGAATGGGTGGACGAATTCAATCGGAATCAGTGGCGGAATTGGATCGGAACGGGTGGACGATTTGCGTCGGAATCAGTGGCGGAATTGGCTCGGAATACGCAAGCTTGCTGAATGCTTCCATTAACGCTCTACGTCCAGGGAGTCCGGTCAGTTCATCCTTATACGCCAGGGTATGCGATGTTTCGATAAAAGAGATGAGGAGGGTTAGGACCGAGGCTGTTAACAGAAGGGTCGTCTCTATCCCGGCCGGGTAAAACAGCGAGATGTTCACGCTGACAATAATCCAGAATATCCCCCCTTCCAGCGGATTGGGGTAGCGTAAAAACCGGATCAATTGGGTTGCGAGCGCCGCGAGAATTAGAAGCAGGATAATTTCAGGGACCGCTGATAGCGGTGAGGGAAGATTCAAGAATGTGGTTTTTGTTTGAAAATTGGATAAATATTGAGTCGTTTTGACCCCGTAAAGAAGAAGTGCCGCCTGCATGATCGGCAAGGATATGACGATGACTCCGCGCAAGGAATGAATCCCACGCTCTTTCAGAAGCGCAACAAACAGTAAATTCGCCAGTAACAGCGCAACGAGGACGATCAGGAGGCTCTCCCGGTGGACGCCATTGACATAACGGACGGCAATATCGACATAGAGAAGGGCCTGGAGTATGTAAATGATGCGTGAGCGATCAAAACGCCAGGCAAGAAGAGCACAGAGAAGTGTCAGAATGCTCGCCCCGAAATCGACCTGAAATCGGGTGATTTGTGGTAGATATAGACTGTTCAGGAAGAAAATAGCTCCAGCTGTTAAGATGGAACCGGGGACGAAAAAGTTAATCAGTATGCGCAAAAGGATCACCCGACGGAGAGCTTTTTATCAAAAAAAAGGAAGCGAAGGGGTTAATTCTTCCCACACGGCAGACTGATCTCAATAACATGTCCTCTACGCTCGATAAACACATCTTCGGGGGGAGAATAGAGAGAATAATTTTCACTTGAGCAGCGTACAGTGTAGCGGCTGTTGTAACTCAGACCGGGGATAAATGCCGGTACAGAATAGATGATTTTATCAATCGTACAGAATATTTGGTCTGATAGGGCCGGTTCTGTGCCGTCCTTTACGCCGTTTATGTTCAAGTCTTCAAATGCATCGATGATCAAAATTCCCCGCTCTGTCGGGAGCCGGGCTTCACTTCCAAAAATAAGGTCTAAAATGGTCTCTTTTTGGAGCGTTTCATCACGTAGATCCAGCTTTTCCGGGGGGGCTTCATCATTGGACGGCTTAGCCGAAGCTGCAGCGACCGATGTGAAGAGAAGAGCAATGACCAGAATAACAGAGAGTGTTGTTTTCGCTATTCGATTTGACATCTGATCACTATATCTTTGAATTCGTTTTGATAAAAGCATTTTCAAGCGGTTACCTGATTAATTGATTTCATTGCAATCTCGAGCAGTCGTTCCAACTCTTCTTCTTTGATCGTCAACGGCGGCATAAAGTATACAACATTGCCGAGCGGGCGAAGCAGCGCACCGAGTGACAGAGCGTGCTTGTAGACTTCAAGACCGCGTCTCTGTTGCCATGGGTAGGGTGTTTTGTTCGATTTATCCTGCACCATCTCCAGCGCGGCTATCATTCCACATTGCCGCATCTCACCAATATGGGGATGCTGCTCAAATACCACCTTGGCATCATTGAGAAGTTTAATCTTGGGCTTAAGAGACTCGAGAATCTGTTCATCCTCAAAGATGTTCAGGACTTCAATCGCCAGAGCACAGGCGAGGGGATTGCCGGAGTAGGAATGGGAATGGAGAAAAGCCTTAAGCGAGTCGTAATCGTCGTAGAAGGCCTGATATATCTCGTCATGGGTCAACACCACCGCCAGCGGCATATAACCGCCGGTGATCCCTTTTGAGAGGCAGATCAGATCGGGGGCAACATCCGCATGTTCGTTCGCAAACATCCGACCGGTGCGACCGAAGCCGACGGCGATTTCATCGGCAATATAGTGGACGTTGTAGGTGTCACAGAGCTGACGCAGCTTTTTCAGGTAACCGGGTGGATAGATACGCATGCCAGCCGCACCCTGAACCAGCGGTTCGATAATAACCGCAGCGATCTGATCTGCATTTTGTGCAACGACTTTTTCGAGTTCAACAAAACAGTCTTGACTGCAACTCTCCCGATGCAGACCATAGGGACAACGATAACAGTCCGGCCCCTGCGCCTGATAGCCTTCGAGCAGGATCGGTTTATAGATTTCGCGATAGAGTTCACAGCCGCTTACGGAGAGGGCGCCCAAGGTCTCACCGTGATAGGCGTCGGTCAGAGAAACAAACTTTGTTTTTTCAGGTTTGCCGGTCTGCTGCCAGTATTGAAAGCTCATTTTCATGGCGGCTTCGACAGCAGAAGAGCCATTGTCGGTAAAGAAGACCTTCGACATGTTGCCGGGGGCGAGATGGCAAAGACGTTGCGCCAAAGTAACAGCCGGTTCGTGCGTCATGCCGGCGAAGATATGGTGTGCAACCTTTTCGGCCTGATTGGAGAGCGCCTTGTTCAGTCTTTTATTGTTGTGACCGAGGTTATTGACCCACCAGGATGAAACCCCGTCGATGTAACTATTGCCATCAGCGTCAAAGAGGTAGACACCATCGGCATGGGTAATCGGAAGAGGGGGGAGGGTCTCCAGGTCCTTTTGTTGTGTGCAAGGGTGCCAGACATACTCCTTGTCGAGACTGATCAGTCTGTTTGCGTCCATTGTTATCCTCCGGCCAGATCGCCGAGACCGATCAAGGTCAGCAATTTTTTGTAGGTTGGCATAGCGGCAATCGCATCGGCCAGCTGCTCAATCGCCTGATGTCGGTCTGTCGTCGAGACACAGGGTGTTACGCCGAGTAATTCGGCTGTTGCCAGTGAGGCGAGGGCATGCGGTGCTTTCTCTTCTGCCATGTCCGGACGTTCCGGCATCCCATTGATAATGTAACCTGCGGTATCGATCCCGAGTTGTTGCGCGGCAAAGAGTGAGAGCATGGTGTGATTAATGGTGCCGAGATTGGGTCGACAGACAAAGAGGGCCTGGATTTGCAGCAAATTGATCAGGTCGGCAATCAGAAAACCACCGGCGAGCGGGGTCATCAAACCACCGGCCCCTTCAACAATTACAAAATCGTGCGTTGAGCAAAGGGAGTTGAAGGACTCTTGAATCAGTGCCGGGACAATTTTGATCCCCTCGTGGTGGGCGGCAACCGAGGGCGCTATCGGGGAGTGAAGCCTGTAAGGAGTGACAAGCGCAGCCGGTTGGTCGTTAACAGCCGCCCAGCAGAGAAGGTCAGCATCCGCGCCGAGTGTTGCGACATCGCTTACGCCGCTCTCGACCGGCTTCATGACACCGACGCGAATGCCCTGGCGCGTCAGGAGCCGGGCGAGGGCCGCCGCGAAGAATGTTTTTCCGACGCCGGTATCTGTGCCGGTTATAAAAATTGCGTTGGGAATGTTAGTAGGCTTCAATCTGTACCTCCGCATCTTTAAGCATCTGCAGGTCAACCTGCTCATCTCGACCGTTGGTCGTCAGATAATTGCCAATCATCATCCCATCGGCACCCGCCATGAATATCCATGATTGAAATTCTCTGAGATTGGTTTCACGCCCACCGCAGACGGTGATGTGTTTTGCAGGGAGGATATAACGCATCATCGCTATAATTCTCAGGCAGTCCATCGGGGTAAGATCTGTCTGACCTTCCAGTTTTGTCCCTTTGACCGGGTTGAGAAAGTTAAGAGGGATCGAATCAACATCAAGGTCTCGCAGTGTCAAGGCGAGTTCGATCCGTTGATCTGCCGATTCCCCCAGCCCGAAGATGCCGCCACAGCAGACTCTCATTCCTGCCGCCTTGGCAACCCGCACCGTCTCAACATCCTCTTCATAATCATGTGTCGTACAGATAGAAGGGAAGTGGGACCGCGCTGTTTCAAGGTTATGGTGGTATGTGCTGCAGCCGGCTTTGGCCAGAGCCTCGGCAGTCTGAGCATTGAGTATGCCGAGGGAGGCTGACGGTTTTATATTGGTTGTCGATCGAATTTCAGATAAGGATTTCAGGATGGTATCGAGCTCGGCCCCTTCAGAAACCCGGGTGCCGCTGGTGACAATTCCGTAGCAGTGGCCGTTCCCTTCATCAGCCTTTTGGGCTCCGGCAACGATCTCTTCCTTCGATTTAAGCGGATAGACAGGGGATTCTGTGTCAGCATGAATCGACTGTGCACAAAAGGCGCAGTTCTCTGCACAACGGCCCGACTTGGCGTTAATAATTGAACAGAGACCGATACTGTTCTGACAAAAATGCTCTCTTATCTTATGTGCACCGGCGAAGGCATAAGTGAGATCAGAACCCGACGCGCTCAATATCCTTTGTGCTCCTTCGGTGTCTATTTGTTCCCCATTGAGTATTCGCTCAACCAACGCTTCTGTCCAGTGGATCATATTTGAATAGCTCCTTTATAAATAAGCGTTGATTATAATGTTTTCAAAGACATTGTCAACCTTTGGGCGTCAGAAAGTTGACCATCAGTAACTGTGCTGTGGATGGTACCATTTATGACAAACATCTACTTTATGTGTGTTGACATAACGGCGGTCTTAATGATAAAAAGGCGTTTCATTTATAAAGTGGTGAGGTTTATGGTTAAGAAAATAGTTGGCAAAAAACTCAAGGCGATTCGTCTTAAAAATGACATGACAATCCAGGAACTATCTGTCTCTTCTCGGGTTTCATCAAATATGATTTCAAGAATCGAACGTGGTTTGACTATTCCGTCTGTCGAGATTTTAATGAAGCTCGCAAACACGTTTGGAATGAGTATTAATTATTTTGTGGAAGAAGCGTCGAAAGGTTCGACTGTCATTCTAACCAAGAAAGGGAAAGGTCAACCGATCTTCTTTTTTGAGGATAAGCATCAAATTAATAGTCTCTCTCATGGTCTGCGTGACCCTGGTTTTGCTGTTTTTTACGACACCATTGATGCAAATTGCGATAGTGGCGAGGGGGGGATGGTTCACGCCGGTGAAGAATTTGCCATGGTTATGTCAGGGCGCATGCTGTTTCATGTAGAAGATAGAGATTTTGTCCTGGAAGAGGGTGATTCGCTTACCTTTAAGGCCACCCTGCCACATCGTTGGCAAAATCTCCATGATGGTCAGTCCGTTATCATGTGGGTTGTTTCTCCCGCCCCGAATGTCGTCCAGTAATAATCAGGTGATATTGATGAAAATAAAGAAGATTATAGGTAAAAAGCTGAAAAAAGTTCGACTGAAGAGCGACATGACGATTCAGGATCTTGCTCAAAAGTCGAGCGTCTCCTCTAATATGGTTTCACGAATTGAACGCGGTCTAACGATCCCTTCGGTTGAAATTCTTATGAAAATTGCGATCGTTTTCGATAAAAGTATTAATTATTTTGTAGAAGAGGTCAAAGCGACTCATGAAATTGTGTTTTCATCCCCGGGTTCCAGGGCCAAAACCGTCTATGACGATTCTGACAATATGCATACTGAATCGTTTACCTCCGGCCTGCGCGACCCTCAGTTCACTTCTTTTTTTTGCACCGTACAAAAAGGGGGAACAAGTGGTGTCAGGGAGATGTATCATCCCGGCGATGAACTTATTTACGTTCTTGAGGGGACGATTCGTATTGAGATCGAAAATGAAACGCATGTTTTAAGCGATGGTGACTCACTTTCGTTTAAATCACATCTTCCGCATCGTTGGGACAATATAGGGGAGGATGACGCCAAGGTTATCTGGACCCTCTCTCCCTTCACGACAATTTAATTCGTACTTCTTTTTCATGCTTTTTTAAATTGTAGATAAAATTCTCATTCGGCCGTATCTACATTTTAAAAGAGTTTTAAATCCTTTACGCCCTCAACAAGTTGATACTATTGTGATTATATCGGTTGACAGTCTGTATTTAACCAGTATATTTAGACCTGTACTCATCTGAGTCGACACGATGTAACTTTGGAGGATTTATGAACAAGTCAGAATTGGTCGAGTCTTTGGCAAACCGTCGAGATTTAACTTATAAAAAATCAGAAGAAATTGTTAATATTATTTTCGATACAATGGCTGAGACTCTCGCAGAGGGTGGGCGCATTGAAATTCGTGGTTTTGGTAGCTTTATCGTAAAGGATTATAAATCTTATATGGGGAGGAACCCAAAAACCGGTGAGATTATTCACGTTAAACCTAAAAAATTACCGTTTTTTAAGGTTGGAAAACAGCTGCGTGAATTGGTTGATAGCTAGCCTCTAAATTTTATTCCGCTTTATGCCGGTCACGTCCCTGTATTTGAACGTTCTTTTTGAGTCGATTATTTATATATAGAAAATTTTTCGATTTACTTCTCTTTTCAAGACCCTCTGTATTATCGCTATATATCCTCCCCTTTTCCTTTTATATCTTCTATCTCTTCTGAATTCACCTTCTTGGCACGTTACTTGTTTGTCTGTAAGGAGTAATTTTTAATCGTATCGTTGGTTTGTCCCCTGTTTTTCATAGCATGACAATCCACCGGTATCGCACCGTAAAAGATTACACCCCTTTTTTTAGGGCGCAGATAACAAAAGACCATGATAGCTGGTTGATTTTCGTACGCCTAAATGGTACTTATGATCAGTTTACTTGGCACCGATTATGATCGGTGAAATTAATCTTATTTTTCAATATAGATAATACTTACGACTGCTTCGCATATCTTCAACTCTAAAAGTTGCGAAAAAGGCCGGTTCCAAATGGAAACTATTTATCTTCTGGGATGTCTTATATGAACAGTTTATACAGGCTGATCGTTATTCTTGTGTTGTTGTTCCTTCCTTTTTCGGCTTGGTCCATTCCAACCCAATTTGGTGATACCGGACTTTTGTCTCAACCGACGGCCAATACTCTCAATGCTGGGAATATTTGTGTCGGTCTCTGGGCAAATGTTTCAGATAGTGAAACATCGTCCGCGACTGTCGCCCCTTTCGCCATCACCCTTGGCCTCGGTTCTTTTCTTGAATTTTATGGATCTTACCCCAACTTATTATTTAACGATAAAGAGACTGAAAGTGGTCGAGGCTATGTCAATCTTGGCAGCAAGATACGCGTCCTCGGCACCCGCTCCTCTCTGATTAAAGTCGCCATAGATGGCCAGTTACAACGACAAATTTCAATTAACCCCATTTATGATGGTTTGGTTGATTACCAAGGGAGATTGATCGCAAGTATTGCGAATGACCGTTTCGGTGTTCATGCTTTTGGTAGTTATCGTAACAATGACGACCCAATTGAGCTTCCGGTTGATATCGATTATGATAATCAGGTCGGTTTTGGTGGTGGCATTGAATTTTTCCCGACGGACCGTTTGCGTTTAATTATCGAAGCAGAGTCTTATTCTGAAAAAAATCAGCGAGACAGATCGCTCCGGTGAAATAACGGGTGGTTTTCAGTATTTCATCTCTCCACACCTTACCTTCTCTCTAGGTGTTGGTTATGGTTTAACAGATCAAAGTCCTGACTTACGCATTGTCACCGGCTTCTCGACCTGTCAGGGGATTGGCTCTTATAGTCTTAATAAACTTGAGGATGGTCAAGATGAGGTTCAGATAGAAGATGATTTGAAAGCGGAGCCGGTTAAGGTCCTTAAACTTAAAGCACTCACTCCGTTAATGTTGTTCCCCTCGGCTATGAATACGTCGACAGTATCGGGTGCAACCGCAGCCACTGCCACTATCCCTGAACCTGTAACGGTGATACCACAATCGATTACAGCTCCGACTGTTGCGGCTCCACCGGTAGTGTCAACGCCTGTTGTTGTGCCGACGCCTGTTGTTGCTCCGGCAGTCCCTGTTGCGACATCGGCTGCTGCTGACCTAGAGGTTATTGTTCCTCAAGACAGCCCTGTCATTCTCGTAGAGATGACTGATAATATAATGTCTCCCGGAACGATTCCTGAGGCATCGGTGAACTTCCCTGATCCACCTAAACTGTCAGCGATAGCAACTGCGGCGACACCGGTCTTGACAGTGACTACGAAGACACAACTCTATAGAAAGTTTGTACTGCCTGAATTTACATTTAAGTTTGGTAAGTACGGTCTGACTGAAGACGGGAGGTCAGTTTTATCAGAAATTGCAAAAGAGTTGGAGAGCGATAATCAATGGTTTATCGTCCGCTTGGATGGTCACACAGACAGTACAGGCCCGGAACAATACAACGACAAGCTCTCTTCACAGCGAGCAATAGAATACGCAATGTACCTGATTAATCAGGAAAATATAGACTCAAGACGAATCTTTGTGAAAGGTTTTGGAGAAAAAGCACCGATATCTACAAATGCGACACTGGAAGGTCGCAAACTAAATCGGCGTGTAGAACTCCTTCTTTTGGTTAGAGCGGTGAATGGTGCGTAGATGCGATATGTTTTATTATGTCTTTTTTTGGTCTCTGCTTTCTTCACATCGGTCATAGCAGAAGAGAATGACGGTGAAGAACCTGTTTTGGATGGAAAAACGGTTCTTTGTGAGATTGATTTTCTCCCAAACTCCTATATTCTTTCTGAGCAGGCGAAACAGGTCTTGGACAGTGTTGTAGATCAATTAGAGAAAACTGACACTGTCTCAAAGATCATTCGTATTGAAGGTTTTTATAGCAATCAGGATACGGTCACAGATCCGACTCGGATCTCAATGTTGAGGGCCTTGGCTGTAGAAGATTATTTTCGTGTTAATCGTACGGTCAATTTTGAACGATTCCTGACCGGCCACAACAACTCCAACACGAACTGTTGCGCGCAAATAATAATTTACAGTAACCCGTGGCATGATGTCACCGATCCAGTGCAGGTCACTGATAGGGATAAGATTGATGGGCCGAGTTAACCTGACATCCTTAAAAGATTGTTTTCTGTTTGCACAGATGAATGCTGTTGAGATCGACACAGTCAGTGCCCTTTTTCAAGAGAAGAAACTTGAAAAAGGGAAAACCGTTTTTGTTGAGCAGATGCCTGGCGAATCGCTCTATCTTATAAGAACAGGGGCTGTTCGTATCTCAAAGTTGATTGCTGAGGGGGATGAGAAAACCCTTGTTACATTAAAAGAAGGCGATGTTTTTGGTGAAATGGCTATTCTGGATGGTTCTTCACGCTCTGCGACGGCAAGGGTAGAAACAGATACTGTTTTATTCAGTGTTAACAAAACCGATTTTGAAAAACTCTGCAAATTTAACCCCGGAATAGCTCTGAAGATGATGCGAAACATCATCTCTGTATTTTCTAAAAGAATCCGTGAAAACAACGATGATTATCGGGAGATGTTGATGTGGGCATTAAGTCAATCGGACTAGTCGAGAAGGGGATTTGCATGAGAAACCTAGTCATTATCCTCGCTTCTCTGCTTCTCTTGAGCTGTGTGAGCGGATGCGGCATTACTATTGTTCCCAGGCCTCTTGCCCCCACTGATACAGTCAATCTCAGTGATCGTTCTATTACGATTAACAATGAGACTCTTACCCTGTCTGCGCGGGTTCAAGATACAGCGGTAGGCGGATATTCTCTTGTTCCACCTTTGACATCCTTTTATATTACAGCTCTCAACAAGGGGCGTAAGCCGGTTGTTTTGTCGCAATCGTCTTTTTTATTGTTCGATGACCAAGAAAAACTTTATCATCCGGTTGCTCCTGCAACGGTCAAAGCGCTTCTTTTTCCCGACTTTGATTTTTTACAACCATTCCCTTATGTCTCAATATTAAACAGTGCAGAACAAGAGAATCAGCGCGCAGCGAGTGGAATGGCGAGTGAACGACCTTATATCGGGAAGGGTCTTGAACCATACCCGGCAGGGGTCCCCTTCCAGGATTCAGAAATAACGGCTGGGGGGAGAGCTTCTGGTGTTGTTTTTTTTGAGGTTGATTTAACAGCATTGAAGCTCGTCCGTCTTCAGGTTTCCGATCCAGTTAATCAATCTGTGTTTGTTTTTCCTTTTGCCATTCAGTAGCCGCCACTCCTTGTCACTCTTCTATTTTGAAATCGTGGGTGACCATTCCTTCGCATTGCAATCATTCAGGGATCAATAGTGCTCGCCTCAATTGATATAGGTTCCAATACTGTCCGACTGCTTCTCGGCTCTGTAGAGAATCGAATCGTTATTCCTGCCATGTATGCGAGACGAATAACACGTTTAAAAGGTGGTCAAACCGAAGCAGGCTTAACAGCCGAGGCGATGGGACGAACCCTTTCTGCCTTGAAAGAATTTTCGGGCATTATTGCCCAGAATAATGTTGTTGCGACGAGAGTTGTCGGAACTGAAGCGCTCAGAAGCGCACCGAATCGTCATGAAGTTGTTACCAGTCTGCTTGACGAAACCGGATTGAAATTGGAACTTATTTCAGGTGACGAAGAGGCGTTGCTGACAACAGCCGGTGTCTGCTCGGCGTTCGATACCTCCTCGTCGGATTTTATGCTTGTTTTTGATATCGGTGGCGGCAGCACAGAGTTCATTCTTTTGCATCAAGGTGACATTGTTTTTCAGACGAGCCGTCGACTCGGTGTTGTCGATTTGACAGAGTCTTTACCTGACTATATTCAAAGGGAGACGCTAATATCGACAACGGTTACATCGGTTCATAACATGATTGAACCAATTCTCGAGAAATTTAAAGTCTTGCCCGAAACAGTGACTTTAGTCGGCACTGCCGGAACCGTTACAACTCTTGCGGCGATCAATTTTGAGATGACCGATTATGATTGGCGAAAGATTAATGGTTCCTCTCTCGATATCAGCGTGATCGAGTCAATATATAAAAGGTTGGCTCCTCTGTCAGTTTCAGAGCGTGAATCTATTCCCGGAATGGAGAAGGGGCGGGGGGATCTTCTTCCCGCCGGGATCGAAATCATATTGGAACTCATGCAACAGTTCCGCGCTACAAAACTGACCGTCAGCGACTTCGGACTGCTCGAAGGAATTCTTCTGACAATGCCTACCATTTACCGTTCGAATGATTGACATCAAACTCCCACTTCTTTAATATCCATGCATTATTCTATTCTACCCAAATATATCCATTAAGCATCGTTATCAAATAAAGGTTACCAATGAAAAAAACGATTCTATCCGGCAATGAAGCGATTGCCCGCGGCGCGTTTGAAGCGGGTGTTCTGGTTGCTTCAGCTTACCCTGGAACACCGAGTACCGAAATCCTTGAGAACGTTGTCAAATACCCTGAAATCGACGCATCGTGGGCGACCAATGAAAAGGTCTCTTTGGAGGTTTCGATAGGGGCCAGCTTCGGTGGTGCACGTGCTCTCTGTACGATGAAACATGTCGGGGTCAATGTTGCGGCGGATCCGCTCTTTACGCTCTCCTATACCGGTGTTCGTGGTGGTCTGGTTTTGGTTGTTGCCGATGACCCCGAATTACACTCGTCGCAGAATGAACAGGATAGTCGTAATTATGCCAAGTTTGCCAAAGTGCCGATGCTCGAGCCGACTGACAGCCAGGAGGCTCTTGATTTCACGCGACTTTCCTATGAGATCAGTGAGAAATTCGACACCCCGGTCATGCTTCGGACCACGACCCGGATTTCACACTCCAAGTCGGTCGTTGTAACCGGGGATCGTGTTACAGACCTTCCCACTCCCTGTTTAGAGAAGAATCCAGGTAAATTGGTCATGCTGCCCGGCAACGCTCGAAAACGTCATCCAATTGTTGAGCAGCGTACTCTTGACCTTGAGAAATGGTCAGTTGAACAGGATTTCAATCGAATCGAAGAGGGGAGTTCCGACATCGGTATTGTTACCGCCGGAGCCGCCTATCAATATGCGCGTGAAGCGATGCCGGAGGCATCGATTCTTAAACTCGGGATGGTTAACCCGCTACCGAAACAGCTGATTAGAGACTTCGCTGCACGATTTAAAACGCTCTATGTCGTTGAAGAGCTCGACCCTTACCTTGAAGATCAGATTAAGGCAATGGGGATAAAAATCATTGGCAAAGATTTGCTGCCGATCTGCGGTGAACTTTCGACTGGTATTGTTCGCGATGCTTTAACCGGAGAGAACGCCGAAGAGGGGACAAAACCTCTTCCGCAGGCTATTCCGCCCCGGCCGCCAAATATGTGCCCCGGCTGTCCGCACCGTGGCGTTTTTCTGGCTCTGAACAAACTCAAGGCTTACGTGACCGGTGATATTGGCTGTTATACTCTCGGTTTTATGCCGCCTCTCTCAGCCATGGACACCTGTATCTGCATGGGTGCCAGTATCGGCACTGCCGTCGGCATGACCAAGGTGGTCTCCGACGATGAGAAAAAGAGTGTCGTCGCCGTAATCGGTGATTCGACCTTCCTGCACACCGGTATCAATGGTCTGCTCGACATGGTTTATAATAAATCGACAACAACACTCATCATTCTCGATAACCGGATCACAGCCATGACGGGCCGTCAGGAGAATCCGGCTTCCGGCTATACCCTTACGGATGATGAAACGTACGAGGTTGATATTGCCGATATTTGCCGCGCTGTTGGCGTAAAGCACGTCACTGTGATTGACCCGTATGAACTTGACAATACTCGCGAATTGATCCGTACCGAAATGACGCGTCCTGAGCCTTCTGTTATTATCACCCGGCGTCCCTGTATGTTGATGAAACGTGATGTCGAAATCAAGTCACCATTATATGTCGATACAGATAACTGTACCGGCTGTAAGGTTTGTCTGCAGATCGGTTGCCCCGCTATCGAGTGGGATGCGTCAGCCGGCAAACGCGGACAAGCCAAAGTCAATCGACATCTGTGTGTCGGCTGCAGTCAATGCCGTCAGTGTTGTAAATTTAATGCCTTTGGAGTTCATAATGACTGATATTAAAAATATATTGCTGGCCGGCGTTGGCGGGCAGGGGACTCTGCTGGCGAGTGAGATCCTTTCAGAAGTGTTAATGTTGGCCGGGCACGATGTCAAAAAGGCCGAAGTCCACGGTATGGCGCAGAGGGGGGGGAGTGTTGTCTCGCATGTTCGTTATGGAAAGAAGGTGCTTTCCCCGACCATCGCTGACGGAACCGCCGATATTCTCTTCGGTTTTGAACTGCTCGAGACCTGTCGTTATCTCCCTCTGCTGAAAAAAGGGGGGCAGGTGATCGTGAACAACGTCAGAATTTCACCCCCATCGGTTGCCCTTGGACAAGATGATTATCCTGATGATATCCCGGGTTATCTGCACAAAAACATTGATGATGCGCATATTGTGAACGGGATGGAATTGGCGGAACAGGCAGGTAATGTGCGAACAGTCAATGTTGTCTTGATCGGGGCGTTGTCTCTCTACATGGACATCAAAAAAGATCTTTGGCTGCAGGCGATCAAGTCGATGGTCCCCGAGAGGTTTCTCGATTTGAATATCAGAGCGTTTAAATTAGGTCGCGAATCAGGAATTACCGATTAATTAACGGGAGTGTTTATGTTCTGGAATGAAGAATTTGAGACCCTGCCAAGGGAAGCTATCGCGTCGTTACAGTTAAAGCGCCTGCAAAAGACCCTGCAGCGGGTCTATGCTACGGTCCCGTTTTATCGGGAGAGCTTCAAGAAGGCCAATCTGACACCCGATGACATCAAGTCACTCGACGATCTGAGACGTCTTCCGTTTACGCTCAAGAGCGATATGCGCGACAATTACCCCTACGGCCTGTTTGCCGCGCCTCTCGACGAGATCGTTCGCATCCATGCTTCGTCCGGGACAACCGGGAAACCGACCGTTGTCGGTTATACGCAGCGGGATATCGACAACTGGTCCGATCTTATGGCCCGTTGTTTCGTCGCTGCCGGAGCTCATTCTGGCGATATTGTTCACAATGCCTATGGCTACGGACTTTTCACCGGCGGACTCGGCGCTCACTACGGGGCCGAAAAAATTGGGGCGTCCGTTATCCCGATGTCTGGCGGCAACACCAAAAAACAGATCATGATTATGCAGGATTTCGGATCGACGGTTTTGACCTGTACGCCATCTTACTGCCTCTACCTCGCAGAAGCCGCCGCCGAAGAGGGGATCGACATCCGTGACCTGAAGCTCAGGATCGGAATCCATGGCGCTGAACCGTGGAGTGAGCAGATGCGAGGTGAAATCGAGGCGAAGCTCGGCATCAAGGCGATGGATATCTACGGTCTCTCTGAAATCCTCGGACCGGGGGTCGGGATTGAGTGCATAGGGGCCCAGCACGGCCTCCATATCTGGGAGGATCATTTTATCCCGGAAATCATCGACCCCGAAACGGGTGAAGTGTTGCCGGTCGGCGAAAAAGGGGAGCTGGTGATTACAACCATCACCAAAGAAGGGATCCCGTTGATTCGTTATCGGACCCGGGATATTACCCGGTTCATTCCGGAGCCGTGTATCTGCGGCCGCGCCCATGTTCGCATCGAACGGATGAGCGGCCGGACCGATGATATGCTGATCATCCGCGGGGTGAATGTCTTCCCGTCGCAAATTGAAACCATTTTAATGCAGGTCGAAGGGGTTGAACCCCATTACCAGTTGGTCATTAATCGTGAAGAGAATCTCGACACGTTGGAAATCCAGGTTGAAGTCAATGAAAAGATTTTTTCCGACGAGATCAAGGTCCTGCAAAACATGAGTCAGCAGATCCGAACGCATATCAAGGTGATGCTCGGCATTACCTGCACTGTCCGCCTGGTTGAGCCAAAATCGATCAAACGGAGCGAAGGCAAAGCACAGCGGGTCATTGACAACCGGAAGATTTCATAAGGGAGGCTGGTCATGAAAGTTGAGCAGATTTCAGTATTTATAGAGAACAAGTCGGGACGTCTGGCTGAAGTGACACGGGTTCTGGGAGAAGCGGGCATTAATATTCGCACCTTGTCTCTTGCCGATACTTCTGATTTTGGAATTTTGCGGTTGATTGTCGATCAGACTGACAAAGCCAAAGCAGTTCTGAAAGAGAATGGATTTACGGTCAACAAAACCGAGGTGGTTGCGGTGCAGGTCCCGGATAAGCCCAATGGTCTCTCCACTATTTTGCAGGTTCTGGATGGTGGAAAAATTAACGTCGAATACATGTATGCCTTTGTCGAACGAAGCGGTAAAGATGCTGTTATCATCTTTCGTTTTGACGATATTGAGGGGGCAATCAAAACTTTGACTGAGAATGGGGTCACGGTACTCAAGGGTGAACATGTCACCCGAATTTAAACCAATTCTTACCGACGGTAACAATATCGTGAGCCAGATCTGGGATCCTGAAAATGAATGCATGAGTCGTGATAAATTGACTCAGTTGCAGACCGACAGACTTAAAGAAACCGTTGAGAGAGTGAATGTCAACGTCCCGTGTTATAAGGACAAGTTTGCCAAACACAGCGTTGTGCCTGCCGATATTCAATCGCTGGAAGATCTGTCAAAACTCCCCTTTACCACCAAGGATGATCTGCGCATCAACTATCCGTACGGGATGTTTGCCGTCCCGCTCAAGGATGTCGTCAGGATTCACTCCTCCTCTGGCACCACCGGAAAGCCGACGGTTGTCGGTTATACCCGCCGTGATCTCGATTCGTGGACAGAGCTGGTGACACGCTTCATGACCGCAGCCGGAGTGACCGAGGAAGATATCGTTCACATCGCTTTTGGTTACGGCCTGTTTTCAGGTGCTTTTGGTTTGCATTATGGGGCCGAAAATATCGGTGCTTCGGTCATTCCGATGTCGAGTGGCAATACCGACAAACAGATTATGATCATGCAGGATTACCGTTCCTCAGCGCTGGTCTGTACCCCATCCTATGCCCTGACCATGGTTGATCGTATGGAGACCCTGGGAGTCGACCCCAAATCGTTAGCGTTGCGAGTCGGGCTGTTTGGAGCCGAACCGTGGAGCGAGGGGATGCGCCGGGAGATCGAATCGCGGCTCGGCATTATCGCCACAGATAACTATGGACTGTCCGAAATTATCGGACCGGGCGTCGCCGGGGAATGCATGAACCGGTGCGGAATGCATATCGCTGAAGATCACTTCATCCCGGAAATTATCGACCCAGAGACAGAAGAGGTGCTCCCTGCAGGTTCGATCGGTGAGCTGGTGCTGACCTGTATCAATAAAGATGCCTTCCCGATGATCCGTTATCGGACCCGGGACATTACGCGTCTCGACTATGAACCGTGTGCTTGTGGCCGGACGCATGTTCGCATGCAGAAAACCATGGGACGCTCTGACGATATGTTGATTATCAAAGGGGTCAACGTTTTCCCGACCCAGATAGAGGAAGTGCTGCTTCAGGTCGAGAATTGCCAGCCGCATTATCAACTGATCATCGACCGGGTCGGGAACATGGATACCCTGGAAGTTCATATTGAAGTGAATGAACAGATGTTTTTCGATGAAATGAAAAAGCAGCGTGATTTTGTCTTGATGCTCGAAAAACGCCTCGCTACCATGCTCGGGGTGAGTGCCAAGGTGAAACTGGTCGAACCCGCTTCATTGATCAGGCATGAGGGGAAGGCGCAGCGGGTTATTGATCGTCGAAACAACTAGCTTAACCCCTTGTAATTAATAACAATATTGTTTCTTGACATTTCAGGGGCAATCAAAGATAATCCGAATCATCAAACGGGGCGTAGCGCAGTCTGGTAGCGCACTTGACTGGGGGTCAAGTGGTCGGAGGTTCAAATCCTCTCGTCCCGACCAAATTTTCAACGGGTTTAGCTTTTATAGCTAAACCCGTTTTTTTTGTGCAACCTCTGGTTCAACCTCCCGTAAATAAAAAGTTGTCGGTCGATTGACTTGTTTTATCCCCTTAAACCTTTACTCTGGCCATCGGCGATCTCCTGGTATCGCCAGTATGGGATGCCGATCAAAAAGGTCGGCGGGATCTGGCTCGGGGATCGTAAGCTGCTCGATGGGTGGTTTGCGGGTTTTACGGCAATCGAAGGGTAGGGGCGTTGCCTGCGCCGTAAGTGAGTGGCTGAGTTTGTAGGATAATTACTACCTGTAATTTCAAATAGTTTGACGAATGAGATCAATTAACCTAATGTATTTAAATTGGTAGGGAGGCTGTAAATCAAGAGCAAACCACCATTGGTAACGATGGTGGTTTTTTTGTTGGTTGGTTTTATATCTATTCGGTGATGAGCGCAATTTTTGTTTCTGCCAACGGCTTCTTAAACGATCGATTTGATCCGGGAGACTTCGCATCATAAATAAGACACTCAGCAAATTCCAACGCATTCAGGATCAGACCGGGCTCGCCTATGTGTCGGTGATCGTTTTGCTTTTGGGGACGATTTTTGCCGCCGAATTTCTGGTCATGTACCTTTTGCCATTTATCGACGGTAACAAATCGGGCTTTGTCGCCAATCTT
>Ga0314774_1001185_pt1 | contig 17404 bp, 11 predicted proteins | sample MetaGCBIA2018_FD_204515 | JGI IMG/M metagenome (GOLD analysis project Ga0314774, IMG submission 204515) | Cryopeg brine microbial communities from Beaufort Sea near Barrow, Alaska, United States - CBIA 2018 | ecosystem: Environmental > Aquatic > Marine > Coastal | place: USA: Alaska | collected...
TTGCACCGTCACCACAACCAAAAATGGCCGATATCCGTTTGGTGGATTCCAAAGAAGAAACGCTTACCGGATTTGTTTTTAAAATCCACGCCAATATGGATCCCAATCACCGAAACAGACTGGCATTTGTTAAAATTGTGTCGGGTACCTTTAAACGAAATGTGCCTTATTTGCATGTCAGACTCAATAAAAAATTCAAATTCTCAAGTCCGAATGCCTTTTTTGCAGAAAAGAAGGAAATTGTTGAAGAATCATTTCCCGGAGATATTGTAGGCCTTCCAGATACCGGAAACTTTAAAATCGGCGATACACTCACCGCTGGTGAAGTGCTGAACTTTAAAGGTGTTCCAAGTTTCTCTCCAGAGCATTTCCGTTATGTAAACAATGCCGACCCCATGAAATCAAAACAATTATACAAAGGTTTGGATCAATTGATGGATGAAGGCGTTGCGCAGTTATTTACCCTGGAACTGAATGGCCGAAAAGTTATAGGAACTGTTGGTGCGTTGCAATATGAAGTCATCCAACACCGACTGGAACATGAATATGGCGCAAAATGCAGTTACGAAAATTTACATGTGCACAAGGCCTGCTGGGTGGAACCTGCCGATCCGAAAAGCGAAGAATTCAAAGATTTTAAACGTGTGAAGCAACGCTATCTGGCTCACGACAAACAAGGACAACTGGTGTTTTTGGCCGACTCTGCCTTTTCCATTCAAATGACCCATGAAAAATATCCCCATGTGAAACTGCACTTTACCAGCGAATTTTAAGGGGGTTTGTATTGCGGAATTTGACTTGATAAAATGATTTAGGTTCCTCTGAAGAATAATATGGTACTGATGGTTTTGACAACTATCTTTAAATCCATCAATAAACTTCGCTCTTTTATATAATACAGGTCGTACATTAATTTTTTATTCTGATCATCCACAGAACGCGCGTAGGGATACATTACCTGTGCCCATCCCGTCAATCCTGGTTTAACCACGTGGCGTATCGCATAAAAAGGAAGTTCCTTTTCCAACACCCCTACAAATTCAGGCCTTTCCGGACGCGGGCCTATCAAACTCATGTCGCCTTTTAACACATTGATAAACTGAGGAATTTCATCTAACCTGCTTTTTCTTAGAATTCTGCCAAAAGTGGTGACCCTGCCGTCATTTTTTTGCGCCCATTCAGCACCGTTTTCCTCAGCATTCGCAACCATTGTCCTGAATTTAATGATGCTGAATTTTTTTCCTTTTTTGCCCACCCTTTTTTGGGTATATAACAATTTACCTTTATTCGCAAACAGGTTTCCCATAAACACAAAAGGAATTAACAATAAGAAAAACACAATTCCGATCAGTGAGAACAATATATCCAAAAAACGCCTGAATGCCAGATATAGATTGTTCTGATGGCTTTTGCTGAAATTAAAATAGTTATAAAAATCGGAAGTTAATTGCGTTTCAGAAATTCGGCGTGTTTCCTCTTCAATAAAATTATTGGCACTTCTGATGATCATACCTTTTTCAAACAACGAAATAAGCTGGTAGTTTAATTCAGGGGTTATAAATTGAGGTTTATTTGAGGAAATTACGATTTCATTGATGCCTTCTTCTTTTACAATCTCTTCCAAATTGGCATCAAAAATAGGAATAAAAGTTATTTTGTCATCATCAGTCATCGCATCATCTGACACCACTGCCATAATGCGATTCGCGCTCTTATTCTGGATGGTGGCAATCAAACCTTTCAGTTGGGTACTATCGGCAATCAACAATATGTTTTTCAGAAAACGGGGAGAAAATATCAACTGGATGTAAAAAAATCTATTCAGAAGAATAGAAAAAAGCAAGGTCATGGAAAAATAAATCAACTGTAACCTGTTCAATGGCAATTCTGGAGAAATTACAGGCGTAAAAACATAAAACAGGGTGGCGAAAAATACGGTAATTACAGTGCTTTTTAAGGTTAAATATTTGTCACTGGCAACTTTCAGATCATAGGATTCAAAAATTCCCCCAAATACCAATAAATAAATAACTAAAGTTGAGATCCATAATGTGCTGTTCGGATTCGAAAAATTAAAATAGTGGAAATCAAAAAATATATTGAGTACATATAAGCCCAATACTGCAAAAACAATATCAAGAACACGTAAAAAAAGTTTACGCTCAGATATGTTGAGATGTAAATTGTTGTAGGGCATTTGAAGTGGTTTTAAGTAATTTCACCTAAAGATTCAAAGTTATGATATTTTTTAACAAAGGTCTAACGTTTTTTTAACAAATTAATTGGATGTTTTTTGAATGTTAAATTTTGAATGTTGAATTTTAAATTTTAAATTATTTACTGAAAACTGTGGACTTGAAATTGGTCGTGCAGTCTTGATAAATTTTGAATGTTGAATGTTGAATTTTAAATTATTTACTGAAAACTGCCACTGAAAACTGTGGACTTGCTGTCTTGGTAAATTTTGAATGTTGAATTTTAAATTTTAACTTTTAACTTTTAACTTTTAACTTTTAATATTTAATATTAACTTTTAGCTTTTTTTTAGCAACCAGTATTTTTTTGAGCCGTAATACATCCAAATGGTAAAATAATATGACGACTGCACTACTGATAATTTTTCAACGTCCCGGTAAAAAGTCCACTGATGTTGCAACAAATTTAATTTATTACCGGAAAGCGATTGCTTTCGAATTCTGTAAATGGCCAGACTTTGCCGGATGCCTTCCACCCTATTTATTTTTTTTAAGTATTTTAACCAAAGTCCCATATCCTGCCTATATTTTATTTCAGGCATAAATTCCTTTCCCAAACGTGAAATATCTATAAATGCGGTTAAAGAACCAATCGTATTTGTTTTTAAAATAGCTGAATAGGTCGCATATTCCGGGACAATCAATTCTCCTAATTTTAATTTTAAGGATTCATCATAGAGGTCATAAGAGGCGCATAAAAAGCCTTCCGTATGTTTAATTCTGGCCATGTTTTCCGCTAAAAATTGTGGTAACCACATATCATCAGCATCAATAAATGTCATATAATTTCCTTTGGCCAGGGCAATTCCTATATTTCTTGCTATTGCCGCTCCTGAGTTTTTTTTAAGCGGCAACAGTTTAATTCGGGCATCTTTTTGCGCATATTCCGCAATGATGGAAACAGAGGCGTCCTCTGAAAAATCATCGATAATAAACCATTCCCAATTTGTAAAGGTCTGATTTTGCAAAGACCGGATGGTTTCTTCAATAAAATCTTCAGCATTGTAACAGGCTGTTATGATGGATACCAGTGGGTTCATTTATTCAATATTAGAAATAAAACTTTTCAGCTTTTTATTATGAGCTGTTAAATTTTGTGAATGTTCAATCTTAAATTCCATGTCATTTTTAAAATAAACGGCAATTTCATTTTCCAAATGTATGAGTTCCTTGCCGTCTAAGTGTTGTTCTATCAAAAAAATTATTTTTCCTTTTTCCTCCTGAACCACCTGATAGGTCAATAATAAAGCCTGTCTTAATGCTAAATTTTTGAAAATATAATAAAAATACAGACTGGGATACGTATTAATTTTCCCATAAACAGGCTGCCCGATTCGCCCTGTCACGTCTTCAATAATTAAATGCTGCATACCGCATTCACATTTTTTGGTTTTAGGTGCCAATTTAATATAATAGCGTATCACTGGAAAGGCGTGCATCTGTAAATTGGTTACCACAATTTCATGGTCAATTTCTTCCACAATCACCCCTTCCATATTGAGGTGCATATTACCACTTTTACATTCAAAAGCGATAATACCCGTTTCGGCAGCGCCATATTCATTGATCATTCTTTGTCCGAATGCCTTTTGAATTTCTTCCTGATAAGCCTCCACTATTTTTTCTGAAGTGCCTTTTACCATTTTTAAATTTAAAGGTTTCTCTAAATTTTGCTTGTTAATTATTTTTGCCGTTTCATAAATCATCGAAGAATAGCCATGCAAATATCTGGCATTTTTAAGCTTTTTTATAAAAAAATCAATCGATTCTTTCCTATAATTGAATATTCTAAAACAATTTTGCAAACTGTCCAAAACCCTTATTTTAAGTGCCTCTTTTTCTGAAAAATTATAGCCCCAAAAATAACCGTTCAACTCCCAAGGATTTACATTGTACCAGGAATATCCCCTATAAATAGCAGCTCTATTAAATGAATCTGCAGATTCTTCCCTACTGAATTTTAAAGATTCCCCAGAAGTTCCGGAAGTATTTGCCTGAAAAAGCTTTTCAACATTGAGATTGGTGTGAATTTCTTTATTGTGAACCAACAAATCGGACTTGGTGGTCATCGGCAACTTTTTAAGGTCCTCAAGCGATCGGATGTCGGAAGGTTTCATTCCCAATCCATCCAAAATATTTTTATAATAGATTGAATTTGCGTAAGCAATCTCGACCAATTCCTGTAATTTTTTAAGTTGATACGCCTCCAATGAAGCCAAGGGCCAAGTTTCCGATTCTTTCAGAAAATGAAACCAGGTTGTCATGGAAGGATTTCTCAGGCGCTGTCCAATTTTATAGATCCGTTTAAACATTTTTCAACAATTTATTCCATGTGACTTTTACAACATTCCAATCAAATTTCTCCACCTTTTCTCTCGCGTTTTTGGACAATTCCGCTGCCATCTCCCCATTGTCCAACAAAGAAATGATTGCTTCCGCCATTTTCTTTTCGTCGTTCACCGGTATTAGAATTCCGTCCACATTAATTTCAATCAAATAAGGCAATCCGCCCACATCGGTGGAAACAATAGGCAAGCCCAAGGCCATCGCCTCCATCACGCTCACCGGCATATTGTCTATATTGGTGGTATTGATAAAAATATCATAGTTTTCCGACAATTGGTGCCATTTTTCTTTTGGCAAAACGCCTGTAAAGGTAAGGCTGTCTGCCACACCCAATTGTTTTGCCAGGTCTTTTACTTCGCTTAATGAGCCATCTTTATCGGGGCCTACCATACACAAGCTTGCATTTTTATAAGCTACTTTCAATATGGCAAGTACTTTAACGGCCATTTCCGGATTGTATATTTTATCAAATGCCCTCACCCACAATATTTTAGCATCCAGTTTTGAGCGAAATTTAAAAGGAACTTCTGAAACAGGAATGGTATTGGGAATATAAACTGTTTTGAAATTATATTTCTTGAATTCTGATGCCAAGTATAAGGACGGACTCACATTCTGATAAGCATATTTAAAAATCAATGTTGAAAGATGTTCTGAATTTTTCAGTCTGTAAGGCAAGTTTCCGCCATGAAGAATGGGAATGTATTTTAATGATAAAATTCTGGCCAATTGGGAAGTCATCAGCGCATAATAAAAGTTGGATGTGCTGAAGGTGTCGATCAGCACTAGGTCTGTAGTGTTTCTGTGCTTTAAAATAGTGAAACACATTTCCAGTAAACGGGTGATTTTATTGGTTTTATCAGAAGTACAAATGACCGAATGACCTTCACTTTGCAATTGCTTTGTTAAGGTAGCCATTGCGGAATGGTAGTTTGTTTTTTCAGACAGGTTGTTTCCTATGTAGACTATTTTTTTCAATTGGGTTTTTTAAGTTTTAAATTGAAAGTTGAAAGCTAAAAATTTACATTCAACATTCAAAATCTATAATTCAAAATTTATTCTTTTTGTTCTTTTTATTCTTTTTATTCTTTTTATTCTTTTACTTTTTTTCATTGATAAAAAAAGTAACAAAAAAATCTAGTCTGATGATCTTTTTCTGTAAAATGTATTGAATTTTTGCCTTGCGCCGGCTGGCTCGTTCACTAAAAACAGCTACCAGCTGTTTTCTTTACGCTCCGCCCCACCCAGACCGCCTCTCCCAACGCTTAGCCAGCCGCGAGGCTCTTTGGGTTGCAACGTCAGCCAACGCTAAAAAATTAAATATTTTACAACGAAAAAAATCATAGGACGCTTTCTTTTATATCTTGGTAAAAAAGCTAAATTTTCTCCAAGGCTTCAAAAATTTTTAACGCTTTTAAAATATTATACTTACGATAAAGGTTTTTAACATTTGAGTAAATTCAAATTATTAAATATTAATTGTTCAAACGGACAAAATGCCCCAAACTTCATTTCATGAGATCCTGAAACAAGTTCAGGATGACGTTTTCAATATTTTAAGATGAAAAAAATCATAGGACGGTTTCTTTGATTCGTAATACAAATGAGTTAGTCATTTACAAGGCTTATAGCATAAATTTATAATCCTTTTTTCCTAATTCCTATTTCCTAATCCCTATTTCCATTTTTACTCATCTTCCTCCTCATTATCTTTAAACACAATAACTGCCACGCTTAGGCCATAAATAAAACCCGGAAATGCGATACGCATGGCGGAATGGTTGATGGTTAAAAACCAAAATATTAAAAACGAGCCCAAAAAAGCACGTGCCAGATAAGGTTGTTTAAACATGTGCCGAATGGGTACCACCAGCAATATCAAAAGCGCCACGATTCCAACGAGCCCGTGTTCCGAAATTAACCTGCCCATTTCACTATGGGAAGCTGCCCTAATATCCAATTCCTCTATTCTGTAATACTTGCCGCCCCCAACGCCAACACCAAAAAACGGGTGCTCAAAAAAAGCACCTATCTGACTCGCAAATAAAGTGGCTCTTCCTGTAGTCATGTCTGAATTTGTGACTCCAGCCGCATTTTTGTTGGCATACCTGTTTTCAAGCATCCCGCCGGTTGCATTGGAGGTGTACATAAACAAAGCAATACCAAACAATGCCAATAAGCCTGAGTATTTGGCTAAACTTAAAATCTTATTTTCTCTGGACAGGATATAATAGTAAGTAAACAATGAAATTGCCAAAAATGCCGTGACCATCCCTCCTCTTGAAAAAGTTAATAAGCCCCTATATATCAAATAGGTAAACAGAAACATATCGATACTAAAAAGAGCGAAAATACGCCGTTTTAAAAAAAGGTGCGCCGCAACAATAAAAACGCCCACTCCAATAATGGTGGCCACCTGGTTTGGCCCATAACCTCCTGAAGCCTCAAAACTGGCCTCGCCACCAAATCTTATATCACTAATGGCCGGGGTCTTAAAAAAGAGCATGCTTGCCATGGAAATGATGGACAATGCCATATAGAACAACATATCCATCAAGGCTGAAAGCTGCAAAGGCCGCCTATAAAAATAAATGGCCGAAACGCCTAATAATATAGGCCCGCTCAAATTAAATGCGATGGCTTTTCTGATGGATTCATTGAAAGGAATGTCCACAAAAGCAATTCCAATCAACAATAATAATATGTAAATAAGATAGCTTAAGGAGACATGGTGATTTCTTTTTTCAACCACCATTCCCATAAAAAGAAAAATCAATACGGCATATTTGGGCAATTCGTAAAAAATCATTCCTCCAGCCATTCGAAGCATTACTTCCGACCCCACCAAATAAGCGCTCCAATAAATGGCTTCATTGTTTTCATTTTTATTTCTGATAATGTACAATACACCAAAAAACAAGATTAGCAGCGGATATGCTTTCGCAATCAAACCAGAAATAAACAGCGCGCCCAATATCAGATGGACAACGGCTAAAACCAAACGCTTGTGATTTGAAAGACTATTCAAAATTATATATAGGAATTAATTGGATAAGGTACGCGTTTTTCCCATAGTTTAAAACCGTATTATTATACAAGTTTTCCCCTAACACTTTTCGTTGTTTGTCATTTTCAATCAGAAAAATGATGCCTTCAGCCATTTTATTTTCGTTTTTAGGCGGAACCACCCTCCCACTTTCAAGGTTGCAGACCACCATTCCGCATTCCCCCACATCGGTCACAACCACAGGTAATTTAGACAAACCATACTCCAGCAATGCCAAAGGCAAACCCTCAGAATTTGAGCTCAATACTCCCATGGTTGCCTGTTCCAAAATATGCTGTGTATCTGCACAACTGCCATAGAGAAAAACATGGGTATTTAAGTTTTGTCGCTTTATATATGATTTTATGGCATTGGCATAAGCATCCTTAAAATCAAAACCCACCAAATGCAAGGACCAGTCCGGATGTTGCTCCTGCACTATTTTAAAGGCTTTTAATAGGTTTATATGGTCTTTTTGCGGTCTTAAATTGGCCAGACATACGATTCGTTTTTCACTTAGGCCATGCAAATGGGTTGTTTTTAGGTTTTCCGGACCAAATGCAGCGAAATTTGCCAAATATTTATAGTGTTTTGCCTTTAGATTTTGCTGCGCCCATTGGTGTAGGTTGTTATTTACGGAAATGACCGTTCTAAAAGTTCTTGAAATAAGCTTTAAAGGGAATTTTTTTCGCGCTCTTAAATTTTCACTATTCCCATAATGGTCGTGCCATATGATGTTTATTTTTGGAAGTCGCAGTTTGACTAAAAAAGCGGTAAAATAAGAAGTTGCATGGGCGTGAATTGTGTTTATTTCGTTGGATTTTATATAGCGAACCAAGTTTTGCAAAGCTTTGACATCCAAGGAACTTTTTTTGCCCATAAACACATAGTGCACTTCTACCCCTATTTTGGCTTTTAGATCCCCTTCCTGCCGTGTGGCACATAAATGGGAAGCTATTCCTTTTTCAAAGCATTGGCGATGTTTACCGCCATCATTTCGGCGCCTCCGGGGTTTAGGGAATCTATGAGTTGTATGATTTTTAGTGGTTTGATAGTTAGATTATTGGATTTTTTGATTGTTTGATTGTTTGATAGACAAATTAATTTTCTGTTCGAAACTCAAATTTACTATTTATGATGTAAAAATCTTGTTTGGATTTGTTTTATTTTTGAGAACTTCTGAAAATACTGATTTAAGGCTTTCTAATTTCTTTTCATGAAATTAAGAATCAAAATTCCTAATGAGTATTATGATAACTCCCCTCTTGAGAGGGGTTAGGGGTGTGTATTTATGAAAGCTTGTTATTGTTGTTTTTTTTCAAAGTTATGTCTCTTTTGGTGCAATTAGTATATTTGGAACTCTATCCATTTTGTTTTATTCTTTTTTTAATTGCCCAAAAAAGAACCAAAAAAGGCTAGTCTCATGATCTTTTTCTGTAAAATGTATTGAATTTTTTGACCCCCAGCATCCAGACCGCCTTTTCCCCGCTTTGCCAACCACGAGGCTCTTTGGATTAGCTCCATCAGCCATTATGTTTTAAACTTTATTTCATGAGATCCTGAAACAAGTTCAGGATGACGTTTTCAATATTTTACCACGAAAAAAATCATAGGACGCTTTCTTTTTGATTTGAATTATTAGTTGTTAGATTTTTTACTGAAGACTGAGACTGAAAACTGAGGACTTTTAAATTAACCTTTAAAACCTTCTTTCAAAATTGCCTTATTAATTCTCTTAACCAGCGCGGGACCTTCGTATATAAATCCGGTATAAATTTGGATGAGATCGGCACCGGCGTTTAATTTTTCCAGAGCGTCTTCTGGAGAGTGGATGCCGCCAACGCCAATGATGGGGAATGCTTTGTTTGATTTGGTGGACAGATATTTAATGACCTCCGTGCTTCTGTCTTTGATGGGTTTTCCGCTCAAGCCGCCGTTTCCGATTTCTGCCAGTTGTGATGCAGAAGCTTTTAGTCCTTCACGGTGTATGGACGTATTAGAAGCCACCACGCCAGCTATCTTTGTTTCTGCAACCAATTCTATTACCTCACCCAATTGGATCGTGTTTAAATCGGGTGCAATTTTTAGTAAAATAGGTTTTTGGACAGAAAATGCGCTGTTTATTTTTTGAAGGTCGTTTAAAAGTTCGAGCAAGTATTCTTTGTCCTGCAGTTTTGCGAAAGTGCCCACATTCGGACAGCTCACGTTTACCACAAAATAATCCACGTAAGGATGCAGTTCTTTGAAAGCTATTTTATAATCCTCTATGACTTTATCGGGCAACGTGTCTGTATTTTTGCCAATATTGCCACCGATGAGTACCTTGCCTTTATTTTTTTTAAGCCTTTCTATCGCAGCTTCCACACCCAGATTGTTAAACCCCATACGGTTGATGATGCCATTGTCTTCTATCAATCGAAACAAGCGCTTTTTGGGATTACCTGCCTGGGCTTTCGGGGTCACGGTTCCAATTTCTATAAAACCGAATCCGAAATTGGAAAGTTCATTGTACAGCACTGCATTTTTATCGAAACCTGCCGCCAAACCAACCGGATTTTTAAAAGTAAGTCCGAATACTTTTCGCTCCAGTCTTTTGTCGGTTATTTGATACAAGCTTCTAAATATTAAAGGGATTCCCGGTATTTTACAGGCTATTTTAATTAAGGCAAATGTAAAATGGTGGATTTTTTCGGGATCGAAAAGAAAAAACAACGGACGAATGAAACTTTTATACATTGGTGTTTATTTATACAAAAATAGATAAAAAGAAAAGGTTTGAAAAATTTTATTTGAGATTTGTTGATGAGGGATAAGGAAGCAGGGAGAAGGGATGATTTATGAATGTTGAATTTTGGATTTTGAATTTTGAATTTTGAATTTTGCCCTTCGACTGCGCTCAGGGTGACGGTTAATATGCTACGTCTTTGCGAGGTTTTGAAAAAACTGAAGCAATCTGTTGCTAGGTTGCTGTTTTTAATTTCTTTGTCAAGTTTGAATTAGGGCGGAACGTTAAGAAAATGTTCAGTGAACATTTTTAGTGAACGAGCCAGCTGGTGCGATGGAGAGTCTGATAATCTTTTTCTAGCATTTATAATAAATGATTGCGACCTCAATTTTTATATCTTTCTTTTTCCATTGATGAAAAAGAAACAAAAAATCTAGTCTGATGATCTTTTTCTGTAAAATAAATTGAATTTTTTGGCCCCCAGCATCCAGACCGCCTTTTCCCTGCTTCGCCAACCACGAGGCTCTTTGGATTAGCTCCATCAGCCAACGCTAAAAAATTAAATATTTTAAAACGAAAAAAATCATAGGACGGTTCTTTTAGTTTTGAGCTATTAGTTGTTAGATTTTTTACTGAAGACTGAGACTGGAAACTGAGGACTTAGAATTTGTCGTGCGGTCTTGCAGTCCTGTGATTCTTCTTGAGCGATGAGTTGATTGGTTGTTCTATATCAGATTTTGTTTTGATCAGTCGTCATGCTGAACTTGATTCAGCATCTTTAACGGTTAACTTCATCTAAATTTGAACCTCGAATATAATGAATACGAGCTAAAAAAATATCTGTAAATTTTATACAACAGATCCCGAAACAAGTTCGGGATGACGTGTACGGAAGATTTTTTGAATAGAGGGACAAATCATGATTTGATTAATATCGGCAGATGCTGAACCAAGTTCAGCATGACGAATCTATCAATAAAATTAGTGAGTAAACAAGTTAGGGATCACGTGATTTAAAACCTTGACCTTTTGACTTTTAACTTTATCTAAGTGTTGCCCCAACGTTTTTTTCGAAGGTGTTCTGGATTTTTTGCATGACTTTGTCTATTTGCACATCAGTCAGGGTTTTGGTTTCGTCCTGAAGCAGGAAGCTTAGCGCATATGATTTTTTTCCTTCTTCCAGGTTTTCTCCTTCATATACGTCAAACAAATCGACTTCTTTCAGTAACAATTTTTCTGCCTGAAAAGCCAGGTTGTATAGTTCCCCAAAAGTGATTTCCTTATCCAGCAACAATGCAAAATCTCTTTTCACTAAAGGGAATTTAGGCATTTCGGCAACTTTAATTTGTGATTTACCGGTAAGTTTCTGCATATTTTCCCAATTGAAATCGGCAAACAAAACTTCTTGTTTGATCCCGAATTCTTTTAAAACAGCACGCTTTACCAGCCCCAATTCTGCCAATTTAACTTTTCCTGAATTCAAGGAGATTCCTTCGGAAAACACATCGCTTTTTACCGGGGCAATTTTTATGTTTGGGATGCCTAAACGCTGCAATAATGCAAGTACAACGCCTTTCAGATAAAAGAAATCTGAAGGTTTTTGAGACAAATTCCAATAATCTTTGCTTCTGTTTCCTGTCACAAATAAGGTTAAATGTTTTTGCTCTTCATAGCCGCTTTCAAAGTGGTGGTAAGTTTTCCCGAATTCAAAGAATTTTAAGGCATTGTTTTTTCTGTTCAGGTTGTACACAACCGATTCTAACCCGCTGAATAACAAAGACTGGCGCATCACCCCTAAGTCGTTGCTTAAAGGATTTAAAATAGCCACATTGTGTTCGTCCTTAAGCGTTTCCGACAATGAAACATAATCGGCTTTGGTTAAAGAATTTGCCATCGTTTCATTGAATCCCTGTGAGATTAACTGATTCGCGACCACGTTTTCAACTTTAATGCCTTCAAATTCCGAAAATGAAATTGAGGTATTCAGTTTGTGGGAAAATTCGACATTGTTATAGCCGTAAACACGAAGTATTTCTTCAATAACATCCGCTTCACGTGTCACATCAACCCTATAAGAAGGAATGCTCAATCCGAGTCCGGCTTCGGTAACACTGTTAAATTTTATTTCTAAAGATGCCAATATGTCTTTAACCGTTTCTCTTGGGATTTTGGCACCAATTAACCGGTCCATTTTTTCATAGGCCAAAAAAATCTGAAAATCTTCGAATTTTACAGGATACATATCCACTATTTCAGAAGATACTTTTCCTCCGGCAATTTCCACAATTAAATTGGCCGCACGTTTTAATGCGTATTTGGTAATATTTGGATCGATTCCCCTTTCAAATCGGAAAGAAGCATCGGTATTGAGTGCATGTCTTTTTGCTGTTTTTCTAATTGAAACCGGATTAAAATAGGCACTTTCCAAAAATATGGACGTGGTATTTTCTGACACTCCCGAATGCAATCCGCCAAAAACACCAGCCATACACATCGGTTCCTCATTGCCGTTGCAGATCATTAAATCTTCTTCGTGCAATTCTCTTTCCACCCCATCCAAAGTGGTGAATTTTGTGCCCGTTGGCAATGTTTTCACAATAACCTTATTGCCTTTTACCGCAACAGTGTCAAAAGCGTGTAAGGGCTGACCCAATTCGTGCAATACATAATTGGTCACATCCACCACATTGTTGATAGGTTTTACTCCAATGGCTTTTAATTTATTTTGCAGCCATAAGGGCGATTCTTTTATGGTAATGTCGGAAATGGTCACCCCCACATATCGTGGTGCTTTTTCAATATCTTCCACATCCACGTCAATTTTCAATGTTCTGTCGTCCACATGAAAATCAATTACGGACGGAGAAATCAACTCCAATGAGATTTGCTGTTGCAATAAACCTGCCCTCAAGTCTCTGGCAGTTCCGAAATGACTCATAGCATCTGCCCTGTTTGGCGTTAAACCGATTTCAAAAACCTGATCTGATTCCACCTTAAATACATTGGCCGCCAAAGTTCCCGCCACAAGTTCGTCATCCAAGACCATAATGCCGTCGTGGCTGTCCCCTAGACCCAACTCATCTTCGGCACAAATCATTCCGTGACTTTCTTCCCCTCTGATTTTGCTTTTTTTAATCTCAAAACCTTCGCCTTTATCATCAAACAACATCGTTCCAATGGTTGCCACAGGGACTGTTTGTCCGGCTGCCACATTGGGTGCGCCACATACAATTTGTAAGGGCTCCCCGGTTCCTATATCTACGGTAGTGATTTTTAATCGGTCGGCATTAGGGTGCTGGATGCAGGTCAACACTTTGCCTACTATCACACCGGCCAAACTTCCTTTTACGGATTCAATGGTTTCTATTCCTTCTACTTCAAGGCCTAAATCGGTTAACAATTCTCCTGTTTTTTCAGCTTCCCAATCAACCCTTAAAAACTGTTTTAACCAATTGTATGATATTTTCATTTTGTTTAATTTTTTTAACGAAAGGCAAAGATAAATAATACAATTCAGTTGTTTCAATTCATTTTCGTTTTTTTGTTGAAGAGGAGATTGGGGATTGGGGATTGGGGATTGGGAAATAGGGAATAGGGATTTTGATTTTAGTTGTTTTTTTGATGAAAGGAAAAAGTATGTCAGTTTCTGTCTTGAGATCCTGAAACACGTCATTGCGAAGGAGCAACTAAACTAAGTGGTACTGCGACTGAAGAAAACTGTTGCTTTATAGCACAGTGGTAGTTTGGAGCAATTTGATGGTTTAGTTTCGTGAACAAAATTAATAAATAGCCTATTTGGAACTTCATCATTTTGTTTTATTCTTTTTTTCATTGCCAAAAAAAGAACCAAAAAAGGCTAGTCTGATGATCTTTTTCTGTAAAATTAATTGAATTTTTTGGCCCCCAGCATCCAGACCGCCTTTTCCCCGCTTCGCCAACCACGAGGCTCTTTGGATTAGCTCCATCAGCCAACGCTAAAAATTTCAATATTTTACTACGAAAAAAAATCATAGGACGGTTTTTTTATATCCTGGTAAAAAAAGTTAAATTTTCTCAAAGGCTTCAAAAATTTTTAACGCTTTTAAAATATTATACTTACGATAAAGGGTTTATGATTTGGGTAAAATCAGGTTTTTAATTGTTAAAGCGGACATTTTGTTTTAAACTTCATTCCATGAGATCCTGAATCAAGTTCAGGATGACGGTTTCAATATTTTAGAACGAAAAAAATCATAGGACGGTTCTTTTAGTTTTGAGTTTTGAGTTGTTAGTTTTATTACTGTAGACAGAGACTGAAAACTGAGGACTTTTAATTATTAATTTACACTCTTGAAATTTAATTTATAATTTCTTTAACAGTTACCTCAAAAACAATGTTGTATCTATTGTGAAATAGAGTTATAGAAAAAATAACCAGTGCAAAAAAAAAGAAAAAGCAGCTGGTTTTAAAAAATAATATTGATTGATTGATTTGTTTTATTGTTCTTAAGGGTTTCTAAAAAATTAAATTAAAATTGAAATAAAGCTGTAGTTGGCAAAAATTCTCTTTTAAAAATTAACTTTTTAGAAACCCTTTTTTGTTAGCTTATATTTACCCAAAGTGTACTGTCCCTATTCAGTTCCTGATAGGCAACTCTTATAAATCTATTTTCCGGCGCATTTAAATCAGGATCTTTGTCCAACAGCTCCATCGCTATTGTTCGTGCAGTTTTTAGCAGGCTGGCATCTTTCACAATATCGGCAATTTTCAGATTCAGGATGCCGCTTTGCTGTGTTCCCATCAAATTCCCAGGCCCTCTTAATTTTAAATCCACTTCCGCAATTTTGAATCCGTCGTTGGTTTCCACCATGGTTTTTAACCTCACTTTTGCATCGGCCGACAATTTAAAGCTCGACATAAGGATGCAATAGCTCTGTTCCGCCCCACGCCCGACCCTTCCGCGCAGCTGATGCAGTTGCGACAAGCCAAAACGTTCGGCACTCTCAATCACCATCACGCTCGAATTGGGAATGTCTACCCCCACCTCAATGACTGTGGTTGCCACCATAATTTGTGTTTCCCCTTTTTGAAAACGCTGCATTTCATAAGCCTTGTCCTCTGCTCTCATTTGTCCGTGCACAATGCTGATCTGGTAGTTTGGTTTGGGGAATTCACGTGTAATGCTTTCGTAGCCATCCATTAAATCTTTATAATCCATGGCTTCCGACTCATTGATTAAAGGGTATACCACATAAACCTGCCGGCCTTTGGCAATTTCTTCCTTTAAAAATTTAAATACCGAAAGTCGGTTTGCGTCATAGCGGTGCGCCGTAACCACCTCTTTTCTGTTTGGAGGCAATTCATCAATCACCGAAATATCCAAATCGCCATACAAACTCATGGCCAAGGTACGGGGAATTGGTGTTGCCGTCATCACCAGAATGTGCGGCGGCAATTCGTTTTTTTTCCACATCTTTGAACGCTGTTCCACGCCAAAACGATGCTGTTCGTCAATAATGGCAATTCCCAAGTTGCGGAATTTTACCTTGTCCTCAATCAGTGCGTGTGTTCCTATTAATATATGCAGTTCACCCGATTCCAGTTGCTCATGAATCACTTTTCTTTCCTTTGTTTTAACTGAGCCTGTGAGCAGTTTTATGTTCACATTCATCCCCTCCAATAAATTGGTCAATGCATTGTAATGCTGGGTTGCCAGAATTTCCGTGGGTGCCATAAAGGCAGCCTGGAATCCGTTATCCAAGGCAATTAAAATGGTTAACAAGGCCACAATGGTCTTTCCTGAACCCACATCACCCTGGAGCAAACGGTTCATCTGGGCATTGGAACCCATATCTTTTCGGATTTCCTTCAATACCCTTTTTTGAGCATCGGTCAGTTCAAAAGGCAGGTTGTTTTTGTAAAAATCATTAAAATAATCCCCCACTTTTACAAAGGGATAGCCTTTAAATTTTGATTTCCTGATTAATTTTTTCCGAAGCAATTGCAACTGGATAAAAAAGAACTCCTCAAATTTAAGTCTGTTTTGGGCTTTGGTCAGCAATTCCTGAGTTCCGGGAAAATGGATGTTGAGCAAGGCTTCGTTTTTTGAAATCAGCCCTAATTTTTCGATAACTGGAAGAGACAGCGTTTCCTTAAAATTCCCATGCACTTCTTCAAACAAACTTTGGATCATTTTAGAAATCACCCTGTTAGTAACACTTTTGTTCACCAGTTTTTCTGTGGAAGGGTACACTGGCTGCATCGCAGTTCGCAGACTTTTATGATAATCTGTCAGCAATTCCATTTCAGGATGCGGCATAGAAAACTGCCCTTTAAAATAATTGGTTTTTCCGAAGATCACATAAGGGATGTTCAGTTTAATCGCTTCTTTGATCCATTTTACGCCCCTGAACCACACCAATTCCATCGTTCCGGTTTCGTCGCAGAAGGTAGCGACCAGCCTGCTCCCTTTTGCCTGGTTAACTGTTCTCAATTCGGTTATTTTTCCCAAAACCTGAATTTCTGAAGTGTTTTGCTGTAATTGATTGATCTTCATAAACTGGGATCTGTCAATATAGCGATTCGGGAAAAAATTCACCAAATCGGCAAAGGTGCGGATGCCCAGTTCCGATTTCAGCAAATCAGCTCTTGCGGGACCTACGCCTTTTAAATAGGAAATTGAAGTGTTTAGATTGGTTATTGACATTTGGTTTTTTGAAAAGACGAAGATAAGGATTTACGAATTATTAATTTTGAATTTTAAATGTTGAATTTTGGATTGTTGTATGGTTTTCATAATTATTTGTTCATTCATATTAGAAGTAATGCAGTATTTTAAACTCCATCCATTTTGTTTTGTTCTTTTTTTCATTGCCAAAAAAAGAATTAGGACGGAACGTTAAGAAAATGTTCAGCAAACATTTTTAGTGAATGTGGAGTGTCTACCTTTGATGTGACGAATTTTATAAGCACATAAATTATATATTTGACTTATGGCAAAAAAGTATGACAATGAATTTAAGGTTATGATAGTAGAACTATTGAAATCTGGT
>Ga0314774_1001187_pt1 | contig 17364 bp, 12 predicted proteins | sample MetaGCBIA2018_FD_204515 | JGI IMG/M metagenome (GOLD analysis project Ga0314774, IMG submission 204515) | Cryopeg brine microbial communities from Beaufort Sea near Barrow, Alaska, United States - CBIA 2018 | ecosystem: Environmental > Aquatic > Marine > Coastal | place: USA: Alaska | collected...
GATCCAAACCGTTATAGAAGGGAGTTTCAAATCCGGCGAAAGAAAGTTGAGTTTGGCTGGTGTATTCGCTGCGTGGTGCACGCCTTTTGGAAGTCTTTTGCATAGTCTCTTGCACTTGTCTTCCCTTAAATTCCAAAAATAACTCCTTAATTGTATCAATAGTCCTCTTTTTTATTTTCTAAGCAGACCCTACTTAGACTTACAATTTGAGGAGCCCGAGGCAGGCGACGGGAATTAACAAATCAACGGGCTAATTTATATTGTCCACTTTATTGTTGCAGATCCAGATGGCTAGACTTAAAACGTTGGGGTATTTTGATCGAACAAGTAAAAATGTAAAACCCTCAAGGCGCGCCTAATCTTCAGCCATTCCATGCGCTAAGACCTATCCCTCAAAATCAAATTGGCCGTGCTGAGGTAATGCCAGTGCATTTCAGCAAAATCCAGGATATTAAGAGTTAAATTAAACTCTATTATAAACGGCTTCAAAATTTTAGAGTCTTTTTTTTAAGCTGACGTATGAATGGTTCAGAATTTTTTTTCAAACAATTCCTGATTTATATCAATTCATGTTCAGCCACCTGAATTTTCTTATCCATAGTGAGTTAGTACATTCCATAAAACGCTAGTTTTTTTGTGATAATTTCTTGGAAAACACACCAAGTTGGGCTCCATTTTTTGAGTTAATTATAGCTTCATAAGCTAGAAAAAAATTAATATACCACAATAAAACAATGATATAATACAATTATTGAGAGACAATTAACCTAGATAGAGTTGAAAAATATACCGTTATTAGAATTCAATTGAGGCTTAAGTATCACATTCAGTATCATTTCTATTATGGAAGTTTTTGTTGCCATCAACTTTTTAATTATTCATTCCAATTCTTGTCTCTTTAAGCCAGAATCCTGTCGAGAGATTGCCGTATTACCTCCCAACGAATCCTCTATAACTATGTAATCCTCTGTTTTACAGTCATTTAATAACGAAATCGGTTCCGTAATTAAAAGATGTTAAAATAGGGTGTCTGCTCAATTTTGAATATAATTAAGCTCCTAATACGATAAACACAGTGTCTAATGTATTGGGATCTGTTGATTATCAATAACAATTAAACCCACAATTATGAGGAAGAACTTTTACAAAAGCCATTGGTTTTTCGTAATTCTTCTGTTTATGAGCGTCACATGGGCTCATGCACAGGAAGTAAAAATTACTGGAACCATATTAGATGAAACAGAAATGGCCTTGCCCGGTGTGACCGTACTACTAAAAGGCACAACCTCTGGAACGACTACGGATCTGGATGGTAAGTATAGCATCACCGCTCCACAATCCGGAGTATTGGTTTATTCCTTCATTGGATATGATCCAATAGAAATGGAAATAGGAAATCAATCTGTAATAGACCTCAGAATGAATCCAAACACGTCAGATTTGGAGGAAGTAGTGGTGATCGGATACGGAACTGCCAAAAAGCGTGACATCACAGGTGCAGTATCGTCAGTGAATCCAAGCAAGTTGGAAAATGAGAATCCCAACTCAGTACAGGACATACTTAGAGGTAATGCAGCTGGTCTAAACGTAGGCCTGAGCACCTCAGCAAAAGGCGGCGGCTCTCTTCAGGTGAGAGGTCAGACCTCTTTAAATGCAGGTAACTCTCCACTTTTGGTGTTGGATGGAGCTATTTATTATGGTGAGCTATCCGATATAAATCCAAATGACATTGAAAACCTGGAGGTACTTAAGGATGCAAGTGCTGCAGCAGTGTTTGGGGCGAAAGCTGCCAACGGAGTAATATTAATTACTACAAAAAAGGGATCTATAGGAAAGCCAACTATTAAATTCAACGTAAACTCTGGCTTAGCAAATCTATCTACTTTTCCAGATGTGTACGGACCGGAAGGATTTGTGAGTTGGAGAGAAGACGTATTCAAAAGCATTAATGCTGGTGGCTATGATCCATATGAGTTCTCTGACCCTAGAACTCTTCCAAGCAATATTCCTTTGGACGATTGGATGGCGTATGATGGATCATCAGGAGACCCAGTGACTGTGTGGCTACAAAGACTTAACATGCAGCCAGAAGAAATCAAGAATTATAAAGCGGGAACTCCTGTAGATTGGAAAGATAAGATCTTCCAGACAGGATTCAGACAGGATTATACTGTGAGCCTTTCAGGTAGAAATGAAAATATTAATTATTATTGGTCCTTAGGATACTTGAAAAACGAGGGTGTCATCATCGGAGATGAGTATTCCACTATCCGTAGTAGAGTTAATCTTGAAGGCAAAGTAAATAACTGGCTATCGGTGGGTATCAACACCCAATTTGCACTAAGTGATGACAGTCATGTTCCGATTAAAGATGATCCTGCTCCAATGTATGCCAGATGGGGTTTACTCCGGACTCTCTCACCTTGGGGCTCAGAGTATAATGAAGATGGCTCTTACAAGTGGAGACCAAATGATGAGGTCAGTGGCGGAAACCACCCCTCCTACGATCTCAGTCACACAGATCGAAACCAAAAAGGATTCTCTATAAACTCAACCCTCTTCGCCTCCATTAAACTACCGTTTGGGTTCAATTTCAGGACAAATTTTAGTCCTCGATTTGAGTATAACGATCGATATTTTCACAAATCTGCAGAGCACGCCGAATGGGGAGCTCAGGGAGGTATAGCTTCAAGAAATGAGTATAAACAATATTATTGGCAAATCGACAATATCCTGACCTGGCAGAAAACCTTTGGTGAAAAGCATGATTTCAATGCCACCTTCCTGGCCAATGCTGAAAAATTCCAATCATGGGATAATACGATGACCAACAACGGCTTCGAACCACACGATAGACTGGGTTACCATAATATCGGAGGGGGAATCAACCCAATCATTTCCAGTAATGATGAGTACAGTACAGGCGATGCGCTGATGGGTAGATTGATCTATTCTTATAATGGCAAGTACTCTACCACTGTATCTGTACGAAGAGATGGTTATTCCGCTTTTGGTCAAAGTAATCCAAGAGCACTATTTTACTCTGCAGCTGTAGGATGGATATTCTCAGATGAAAGTTTTGTTAACCTTCCTTGGTTAGACTTTGGTAAGCTAAGATTCTCTTGGGGAAGTAACGGTAACCGTGATATCGGTAGATACGTAGCACTTTCTGATTTGAATACTGGTAAATATTTTTACCAAAAACCAAGTGGAGAGCTTTATCTAGTGAATCAACTTTATGTGAATAGAATGCAAAATAGCAACCTTCAGTGGGAAAGAACGGAGTCATTTAATCTAGGATTAGATTTCTCTGTTCTCAAAACCAGACTGACCGGTACTATTGAAATGTATAAAATGTCAACTAGAGATTTGCTAGTAAAAAGAAGTCTCCCAGATTTCCTTGGTTTCTCCTTTGTATGGGACAACCTAGGTCAGGTAGACAATAACGGCTTCGAGCTCACCCTGAACTCAACCAACTATGAAAGATCAAACTTTGTATGGAGATCATCTGCCAACTTCCAGTTGAACAGAAATAAGATTAAAAGTCTTTATGGCGACCTGGATGCAAACGGCAAGGAGTTGGATGACATCGGCAACAAATGGTTTATTGATCATGCGATCGATCAGATCTGGAACTACAAAACCCAAGGTATATGGCAATCCAATGAAGCTGAACAAGCGGCAGATTATGGAGTAAAGCCAGGCGACTACAAAATTGAAGATGTTGATGGTGATGGTCTATATGGTAATGCTGATCGTCAGTTTCAAGGATATACTGAGCCTCGATTCCGTTGGAGTTTGAGAAATGAATTTACCTTCTTCAATAACTTCGATATGTCTTTTATGCTTTATTCCTATATAGGACATAGTGGCTCATTTAACCAGATGAAAAACAGAGATGGCTTTTTGGATAGAACCAGTTCTTATGTGACTCCATATTGGACAGAAGAAAACTCTAACAACGAATGGGCTAGACTGAACTCAAGTGAAGGTGGAGCTGGAGGATATAGTGTTTATCGCAAGAGATCCTTTATCCGTCTGGAGAACATCTCAATGGGATACAATTTCCCTAAGCAGATAGTAGAGAAAATAAAGATCACCAACCTACGCGTATACGGCAACATTCGTAACGTAGGATATTATGCACCAAAGTGGGATTTATGGGATCCAGAAATTTCCGAACCTGTCCCAAGATTTTTTACGCTTGGAATTGACGTGACGTTGTAATTGAAAAAATGATTAATATGAAATTGAATAAAATTAATCCGATAAAAATCCTTTTAATAGGATTGATGATAGTAGGAACTACTGGATGCAACGAAGATTGGCTAGAACCGAAGCCACTCTCGTTCTTTTCTCCAGAAAACACCTACAACGAAGCCAGCGGTCTATGGGCTGCTCTTGTAGCGTGCGAGAAAAACATGAGGCACGAATACACCGGTGATGGTTCCCCTATTCTAACTGAGCATATTTTTACCGAAGTAGCTGTAGAAGGAACTACCGATAAGTCTGGTCCAGCTCAGGACATGAATCTCTTGATCACTCCAGATGCTCAATTAAATTCTACAGATGCAAATAGAATCGGGTGGTACTGGTATGAAGGCTATAAGGGAATCAAATATGCAAATACGGTGGTATCAAGAATAGATGAGCCACAGGATTATGAATCTGAAGCGGAAAGAAATCATCTTCTAGCGACAGCCTATTTTCACCGTTCCTTGAGATACTATAGACTAACTCAGCAGTTTGGTGATATCCCTCTTATTTTAGAGGAGGTCATAACACCAAAGCTAGATTTCTATTCCACAGATCGTACTGTCATTCTTCGCAAAATGAAGGAAGACCTAGACTGGGGAGAAGAGTGGATTCCAGTACAAATGGATAGAGGTCAAGTCCAAAAAGGAGCACTTCAGCATCTTTTGATCAAAATCAATCTTGCTTTAGGTGAATTTCAAGATGCCTTGGCAGTAGCTAATCGACTGATTGACAACGGCCCATATTCATTGATGACTAAGAGATTTGGAGTGGATGCAGGTGATCCGAGTAAAAATATCATCTGGGATCTACACAGACCTGAAAATAAGGCAGCTGTGACCAATACTGAGACTATTCTGTTAGTCATGGACAGAATCGATACTGACGGAAACTCTTCAGGTATCATCTCGATGAGAAATGCTGTCCCTTTCTGGGGGTCTAATATCAATACTCCAGAAGGAAATAAAGGAACCTCTGATAAAGCGGGAGAAGCAATAGACCAAGTGGCTGAGTATGGCCGGGGAATCGGAAGACTTCGTGGAACTTGGTATAGTACCAATATGATTTGGGATGATGAAAAAGACCTTAGGCACGCTCCAGGAAACTGGATGAACATGACTGATTTAGTGTATAACAATCCTGGAATCAAAAGTAAGGACTCTTTCTATGGTGAGAATTTGCAATTTAGAAATGCGGATGGCGTGGTGCTAACAGTGGATACTATCAGACACTGGTTTTCATGGCCACACTATAAACTTTATGTGCCAGATCCACAGAGAACTCAACCTCAGGGAGGTCCAACCGATTGGTATATTTTCAGACTTGCAGAATCTTACCTATTAAGAGCTGAAGTGAAATATTGGTTGGATGATCTCTCTGGAGCTGCAGAAGATATCAATGCGGTAAGAACTAGGGCTGGTGCTGATCCTTATACTAATATTGCTGAAATCAACATCGGTACTATTCTGGATGAGAGAGCGAGAGAGCTTTATTATGAAGAGCCTAGAAAAACTGAATTGACAAGAATGGCAAGAATCTTTGCGATGACTGGCAAGACAGCATACAATGGTAAAAGCTACAATGAGGATCAATTCTCCAAAGAAAATTTCTATTTCGATAGAATTATGGAAAAAACTGATTTCTACAACAAAGGTGTATTTACCAGACATGGTGACACCTATACTTTAAGTGCCTATCACGTGCTTTGGCCAATTCCTCAGGGGGCAATCAACTCAAATACAAAAGGACACCTGAATCAGAATGAAGGATACATTGGTTTCGAAACCAACATCCCTCCTCTTACCACCATTGAGGTAGAAGAGTAGTGTTGAAGTGACACACTAATCATAAAAAAAAGGAGACCGGTGAAAATTCATCGGTCTTCTTTTTTTTGACTATTCAACCGTAGTTCGACAGGCTCATTATCGCTTTGGGGTGGTCTGTCCTAAAATTGATTACTCATTGAATTCCTGGTCAATCACCTTTTTGCTTTCCCAGCTAAGGAAGAGGCTCTCACGATCAGTTTAGAAGGAATGGTGATTACCTTATCTTCTAGGGTATAAATCTTTGGTTTGGTGAGCTTTCGTATCAGCAGCTCCGCACATTCCTTTCCTATATCCTCTGCAGGCTGAGTAACTGTGGTCAACGTTGGGTTGAGTAATCCAGCAATTGCCGTATTACTAAAGCTTACTATTTTGAGGTCAGTAGGGATTTTCAACTTTGTATTCTTCACCGCCATATATGTCGCAAAGGCAAGTTTCTCCACCGAAGCTAATATTCCATCTGGTCGCTGAGAAGAAGAAAGTACTTCAGTGATTATTTTAATGTTCTCTTCTGCAGTCTGGCAGCAACTGACTATCATCATATCATCCAGCTCAACTCCATAATCTGACAATGCTTTTCTATATCCTCTTTTACGCTCTTTGGTGATCGAAAGCTCTTTGGCCAACATCAGAAAAGCAATTTTCTTACATCCTTGTTGAACTAGGTGCTTGGTAGCCTCATACGCACTTTCGTAGTCATTGGTAATAAACTTTGTGGTAGGAATTTCCGCACATATTCTATCAAAAAATAGGATTGGCAGCCCTCGTTCATGCAATTTTCTGAGATGTGAAACATCGCTGGTCTGACTGGATACAGACATGACAATTGCATCTGCACGGCCGTTAAGAAGTAAGTTTACGATTTTCTTTTCCTGTTCCACATCTTCATGAGTATTGTACACCAACAGGTAATAGCCATGTGCCTGAGCAATCTGCTCTATGCCATCCATCACCTGAGAGAAAAAGTTGTTGATTCGCTCTGGAATAATCACAGCGATGGTTTTGCTCTTGTTTTGTCTAAGACTTCTGGCGAATGGATTGGCGTGATAATTAAGTTTTTGTGACATTTCCAGCACTCGTTTCTTCGTAGCTGCGCTAATTTCGTAGCTATCATTAAGTGCTCGTGAAACCGTCGAAGGAGCTAGTTTTAGCTCGGCAGCCAGTTCTTTAAGACTTATTCCTGAGGCCATGTTATAAGGTGGGTTTAGTATTATTGGTCAAAGTACAACTATTGTAAGTATTAAACTTAGCCAAATTACTTTATGTCGAAAACGTTTCCGCACATTCTTCGTAAAAATCGCGCCTAATCGCAGTAATTTAGAGTTACCTTCTAATTTAAAAATTATCTTGCCGACATGCCTTATAGTTCAACCAAAAGTCACTTTCTCACTGAAGATTTCCTACTTCAGAATGATTTTGCAAAGATCTTATTTCAAAATTATGCCAAAGATCTACCTATCATAGACTATCATAATCACCTCCCTGCGGCAGAAATCGCTAATAGCAGAAGGTTCAATACAATTTCGGAAGCCTGGCTCGCAGGAGATCACTATAAGTGGCGCGCAATGAGGACATACGGTATTGATGAAAAATACATCACCGGTGAAGCTTCAGATGAAGAAAAATTTGACAAATGGGCAGAGACGGTCCCTTATACGCTTCGAAATCCATTATATCATTGGACTCAATTGGAACTCAAGCGTTACTTTGGAGTGGAAGAATTACTTTGCGCAGCTAATTCCAGAGAAATCTATGCTCACTGCAATGAGCAATTGAAAAAAGATGATTTTTCTTCTCAGGGTCTGCTGCGTCAGATGAACGTAGAGACAGTCTGCACCACAGATGACCCTACTGATTCCTTGGAATTTCATTCAGCTTTTAGTGGTAAAAATCCGGATCTTGCGATGTATCCCGCTTTTAGACCTGATAAATCTTTTGCAGTAGAAAATCCAAAACTCTATCTCTGCTACCTAAAAAAACTCGGAGACCTAAGTACTATTCAAATCGATAGCTTTGAAGACCTGCTGGTGGCTTTGCAAAATCGAGTGGAATACTTTCACTCCAAAGGTGGACGTGTGGCAGATCACGGCCTGGAGCAATTGTATTATTTTGATCAAAATGAGTTTTCCATCGACTCCTTGTTTAAAGAGTTGATGCTTGGAAATGAGTTGACGAAGGAGGAAATCAATTTCTTCAAATTTAAAGTCTTGGCGGAACTTTCAAAAATGTACCATGCCAAAGGATGGGTGCAGCAATATCACCTTGGTGGATTGAGAAATACCAACCAGCGAATGCTCAGCACACTTGGCCCTGACACGGGTTTTGATTCCATTGGAGATTTTGACCAGGCGATGGCGCTTTCCAAATACCTCGACCTTCTTGACTCTACCGACCAACTCACCAAAACCATTCTGTACAATCTTAATCCCCGTGACAACGAAGTCATGGCTACTATGATAGGCAATTTTAACGATGGCTCTACCCGTGGAAAAATCCAGTTTGGATCAGGCTGGTGGTATATGGATCAAAAAGATGGAATGGAGAGACAACTAAATACGCTTTCTAACATGGGTTTGATAAGCTGTTTTGTAGGCATGCTCACTGACTCCAGAAGCTTTCTTTCTTTCCCACGACATGAATATTTCCGAAGGATTCTCTGCAATTTATTTGCGAAGGATGTGGCTGAGGGACTTTTACCCTGGGATGAAAAATGGTTAGGTGGAATCATTGCCGACATCTGCTACCATAATGCAAAGGGATATTTTGATTTCAACCCAAAAAACATACAATCCTAATACTATGAGTAGTTCAATATTTTCTCTAGAAAGAAAAAAAATAGCATTTTCAGGAGCCACCGGCGTATTAGGCAAGTCGATGAGTTTATATCTTGCAGCCCAGGGAGCTGAGGTTTTGGTATTGGGTCGGACAGCTTCAAAAGTAGATGACTTGGTTCAGGGAATTAAAGATAAAGGTGGCAAAGCGTTCGGATACTATTGCGACGTGACAGATGAACAGGCATTACAAAAAGTAGCAGATCAGATCGCCACCGACCACGGATACCTAGATACCTTGATTAATGCTGCCGGAGGAAATATGCCTGGCGCGGTAATTACTCCAGACAAAACGGTATTGGATCTGGAATTGGATGCACTGCGAAAAGTGATGGATCTCAATTATTTGGGCACTGCCATCCCAAGCAAAATCTTGCTGCCTCTGATGCTGAAAAGAAATCAGGGTAACATTCTAAATATCAGCTCCATGGCCGCGTCCCGTCCCATGACAAGGGTAATGGGATATGCTTCTGCCAAAGCTGCAATTGATAATTTCACCAAGTTTCTAGCAGTAGAACTCTGCTCCAAATATGGAGAAGGATTTAGGGTAAATGCCATTGCTCCAGGTTTTTTCTTAACCGAGCAAAATAAAGCGTTACTTACCGAAACTGACGGACGCTTGACCCAGAGAGGTAATCAGATTGTCACCCATACTCCAATGGCGAGATTTGGCAAACCAGAAGATCTTCATGGAACATTACATTGGCTTTGCTCAGACGCATCCGTTTTTGTCACAGGTACAATTGTAGCAGTAGACGGTGGTTTTGGGGCATTCTCAGGAGTTTAAAATCAGTAGGTTAAGCTCAGAAGTCTTAGTTTGAATCAAAGTATTCTGCATATAATTTTCATGTTGACGAGTTATTTGGTTGCTTTAAAAATCAGATATGTCGATAGCCCAAATAGCAATACACCTTCCTTAAATCCAACCTGGCCGTTAATCAGTATAAACATCAGTAAATCAAAATTATATGAGCTTTAAAATGGAGCAAACCATGCGTTGGTATGGACCAAATGATCCAGTAAGTCTTAGAGATATTCTTCAGTCTGGAGCTACCGGCATAGTCACTGCCTTACACCATATTCCAAATGGACTTACTTGGACAAGGGAAGAAATAAAAACTAGAAAAGACGCTATTGAAGCTGCAGGTTTGCACTGGTCAGTGGTGGAATCCATTCCTGTGCACGAGGTCATCAAAACCCGCACTGGAAATTATGTTGAAGTAATTGAAAATTACAAGCAATCTATCCGCCATTTAGCAGCTGAAGGTGTTTTTACAGTTTGTTACAATTTCATGCCCATCCTGGATTGGACCCGAACAGACTTGGAATGGGAACTTCCAAATGGAGCAAAAGCACTATTATATGAGAAAAAGGCAGTTCAGGCATTTGATCTTTTCATGCTAGAAAGAGAAGGTGCCAAAGAAGACTATTCTGCCGAAGAAATTGAAGCAGTCAAAACATACTATGAGTCACTTTCACCACAAAAGCATCAGATGATTTTTGATAATATCCTGAAAGGACTTCCTGGCTCGGAAATAGGATACACAATGGAGGAGTTCAAAGCCATGCTTCAAACCTATGACGGCATTGACGCTGCGAAATTAGCGGAGCATTTGAAATTATTTTTAGATGAGATTGTGCCAGTTGCAGAAGAAAATGGGGTTTCCATGGCAATCCATCCGGATGATCCTCCATTTCCACTGTTTGGACTTCCACGCGTGATGAGTACCGCAGAGGATGCGAGAAGATTGTTGAAAGATCAGCCAAGCAAATTCAATGGGTTGACCTTTTGCACCGGCTCTTTCGGGGTAAGGGCAGACAACGACCTTCCCGCCATGGTCGCAGAATTTTCAGAGCATATTCACTTTATACATTTACGAAGCACAAAAAGAGACGCAGAGGGGAATTTCTACGAAGACAACCATCTCGAAGGGAATGTGCCTATGATTGCGGTAATAGACGAGTTAATCGCCGTACAGCAGAAAAGAGGAAAAAGTCTGCCGATGCGTCCAGATCACGGACATTTAATGTTAGATGATCTGAGCAAAAAGACCAATCCTGGATATTCTGCTATTGGTCGATTGAAAGGCCTGGCTGAAATCCGTGGAGTGGAGCAAGCCTTGCTTTATACTAAATCAAAATGACAGAAAAAGAAAAAATGCTCGCCGGCGAACTCTATCAGGCCGGAGATCCGGAATTGGTAGCGGAGCGTCTAAAGGCGAGAAAACTAGTAAAATCGTTCAACGATTCAGAACCTGAAAACACCGAACTGAGGATTTCTCTGGTGAGAAAAATCTTCGGAAAAGCTGGTAAGAACTTTTGGGTTGAGCCTCCATTCTATTGTGATTATGGATCTAACATCGAGGTGGGAGATGATGTATTCTTCAACTTCAATTGCGTGATATTAGATGTGTGCAAAGTGACCCTTGGTGACAGAGTTTTTGTCGCACCCAATGTTCAATTTTATACAGCTACTCACCCACTCGATCCTGTAAGTCGAGGAGAATTTTGGGAATTTGGCAAAGCTATTACCATCGGTTCAGATGTCTGGATCGGCGGATCTGCAATCATTTGTCCAGGAGTAACCATCGGCGAGCGTGCGGTGATAGGCGCTGGCAGTGTGGTGACCAAGGATGTTGCTAGCGATGTAGTCGTAGGAGGTAATCCTGCGAAATTTATTAAAAGAATTGACCGGAAAGACAACGTGATAAGAACATGATCAACTGACTGAGTCACCCTTGCCCATTTAGTGTGTAAGCGGACCTCTGATGAAGCTTCATCTTGGATTTCAGAATTCTGAGGTTTATTCCTCTAGTTGCAAAATGTGGATTTAATAATCACTTCAACCTGCGATTTATGAAGTGAATAAACAGCACTACCAGCATTAAAAAAGCCTCTGAATTTGAATTCAGAGGCTTTTTTAATATATATATATATATATATATATATCTAGTTTTGGCAAGCAAAATCACGAGTAACTCAGATTGGCTATACATCCTTAAAAAGGCTACACTGTTCTCCCAAAATCAGTCTTCTGTCTTTGAGTCTAGAAATATAGCTTTTGACTAAATTTTACATAGAAAAACTATCACACTTATATTACTGATTCGAAGTATTTAATGGTTTTCACCAAGCCTTCTTTCAAATGAATTTTTGGTTCCCAATCCAGTTCTTTTTTGGCCAACTCAATCACAGGCCTTCTCTGCATGGGATCATCCTGAGGTAGGGGAAGAAAGACCATCTTACTTTTGCTATTGGTCAATTCGATGATTTGCTGAGCAAGTTCCAGCATGGTGAATTCTCCGGGATTCCCGATGTTGACAGGACCAGTGAATCCATCTCGGGAATTCATCAATCTGTACATTCCTTCAATATTGTCATCGACATAACAGAAGGAACGGGTTTGCCTGCCATCACCATACATGGTAATGTCTTCACCCTTTAATGCCTGAACAATAAAGTTACTTACTACTCTACCGTCGTTAGGATGCATTCTTGGACCATACGTATTGAAAATTCTCATGACTTTGATTGCCACTTTATGCTGACGAAAATAATCAAAGAAGAGCGTTTCTGCGCATCTTTTACCCTCATCGTAGCAGGCACGGGGACCCAGTGTATTTACACTTCCTTTGTAACTTTCCGGTTGAGGATGCACTTCCGGATCTCCATAAATCTCCGAAGTACTGGCTTGTAGAATCTTGATTTTCAACCTTTTGGCCAATCCAAGCATATTCATTGCTCCTATTACCGATGTTTTGGTAGTTTGAACAGGGTCAAACTGATAATGAATCGGCGAAGCGGGACAAGCAAGGTTGTAAATCTCATCAACTTCCACGTAGAGCGGATGAGTGACATCATGTCTCATGAGTTCGAAATTCTTATTATCTAGGAGATGGTGGATGTTTCGTCTGTTGCCAGTGAAAAAATTATCGACACACAAGACTTCGTTTCCTTCTTTGAGAAGTCTATCACAAAGGTGGCTACCAAGAAAACCTCCGCCACCACTTACTAAAATTCTTTTCATTCAAACTAAATAAATGAGAAATTAACACTTTGGGTTAAAAATAGGCAATTGTTTTTAAATTTCCGAATGCTGATTGATAAAGGGGTTGGAATCAGCTCAAATCTTGTCAAGACAACTAGTATTGCCGGCCGATTACCGTCCTCCAACTTCGGATCTCCCACCTCATACTTCCCCAGCTCCAACTCCCCTGTGTCTAATCCTTGGTCACCTTACTATCCCACCAGGTAGCATTTGGCTCCCAACCGGGGGATAGCATTTCCTTCCGTTCTTTTTCCAAGGCTGGTTTGCTGACATTTTTAAAGTTTTCCAAGACTTTCTGATGAGCTGCTTCGCTGTACTCGGGATCAAAAGTCGGTCGATTAGCAGTGGTCACATTAAGGTAATCCATCAACTTCTGTTGAAGATTTTGTGCGAGATCAGAATTTAAAGAGGCAACATCGGTTTGTTCAGACGGGTCTTTTTTCAAGTTGTACAATTCTGAAATTTCAGTTTCCCAATAGTAAATCAGTTTCCAATCTCCTTCTCTGATGATCGAACTTGGATCGCCTCCTTGATTGCCATAATGAGGATAGTGCCAAAACAAATCTCTTTCTTCCAGTTTCTTCTTATTCAATAGAGGCACCAAGCTTACCCCTTCCGCATTCGATGCAGTCTGTTTCACACCAGCCAACTCCAAAATTGTCGGATACCAATCTATTCCAGTTGCTGGTGTGGAAACCTGAATCAGCTTCTTTTGATTTGGTAACTTGATAAAATAAGGAACCCGCAATCCACCTTCCCACTGGTAACCTTTGCCTCCGCGAAGGTCCAAGTTAGAGGTGGAGTAAGAATCACCAGAGGCCACTCCCCCATGGTCTGAGGTAAAAATAACAAGGGTGTTTTTGTCCAGTCCAGCTTTCTTCAGAGCTTCAAGAGCTACGCCAACTGCGTCATCCATCGCTTCTACCAAACCAGCATATACAGGGTTGTCCTGAACTGTTCGGATTGGAAGTCTTCTTTCCATTTCAAACCCATGATCTTTCAACCCCATACGTTCAGCTTTAGCACGGTACTTAATCCATTTGTCTTGGGTTGTCTGAATGGGCGCATGCACTGCGTAAAAAGATAGCATCGCAAAAAATGGTTTTTCGTGATTTGATAAAATGAATTTGGCAGTCTCATGTGCCAATCTCATACTTAAATTTTCTCCATCGGGTCCTTGTGTAAGTTTAGGATTTTGATAAGGCGCAAAATAGCCACCCATTGGACTTCCCGCGGAATAGCCACCAATATTCGTATCGAAACCATGGTCTTCAGGATAGGAACCTTCCCCACCCAAATGCCATTTTCCCGCAAAGAAAGTCTCATATCCTCCCGCTTTGAGCGCTTCTGGTAAGGTCAGGTAAGAGGCCTCCAAGGCATGCGCATAATTAGGTGGCAAAAGCATGGTATGGCGGCCAGCATTTCGCCAGTTTTTACCATATCCCGCCCCTATCCAGTCAGTGATCTTATGCACGGCCGGACTTACCCCCGTCATGATGCTAGCGCGTGCAGGACTACAAACCGGCGAAGAAGAATAGCCTTGGGAAAATTGATACGATTGGGAACCAAGTTTATCAATATTGGGAGTTTCATAGAACTTACTCCCCGTCACAGCCAGGTCATGATATCCCAGGTCATCCACCAAGATAAAAAGCACATTAGGTTTTTGTTTGTTCTGGGCGAAAAGCGAAAAGCAGCCAAACAAAAGAGTTAGAGTTATAAGGGATTTTCGGGAGGTCATTGAGGCGATGTATAATTGAAAAACTAAGATGGCAGAGATACGCTAAAAAGAAAACAAGAAAGAGGTAAAAATTTATGTTTGGGAGGTAATGTTCAATCTCAATTTAGGAAACCAATACCACATTTTCCAATGAGGGTATTAAAAAAGATTGAAGATAGATGGTGAATTGTTTGATTAAAATAAATGTTAGTTTCCATCCTCTGGAACTGGCATTTGGTTTCAGATTTAGATTTAGGCCAGAGGCAGGGACTCTATATTATTCATTACACCATGGGTTTGCACCCGTGGCTATTTACGGGTGATCCCTTCCGGATCGAGAGAGGAAAATTCAGTTTTGGACCTTAGTACACGGCTATCTCAATTGTCAATCTTTATTCACTCAACTTTTGAGTGCTAAGATTTTTCGAGCTCGATTAAGATCCTCAGCCGTATCGATGGCAATAGTCTGATGTTGAGTTTCCACCATCCGAATCTTTATTCCATTCTCCAACAGTCTTAATTGCTCTAACATTTCAATCTCTTCCATTCTACTTTTAGCCATCTGGGTGAATGCCAACAATACCTCCCGACGATAACCATAAATACCAACATGCTTCCAATACTGCAGTTCCCTAATTTTATCCCTATTGTAGGGTATGGCAGATCTCGAAAAATACAAAGCATTATTTTTCAAATCAGTGACCACTTTGACCATGTTGGGGTTCTGAGCTTCATCCTCCGATATCAAGGTTTTCAATGAAGCGACCTTCACGGCTGAATCTTCAAATACCTTTACCAGATCCTGAAGTGATTTTTGATCTTGAAAAGGCTCGTCACCCTGTACATTTACTATCAACTCAGCCTTCACCTGATCCAACGCTTCAGCAATCCTGTCTGAACCGCTCTCATGCTTTTTCTCACTATAAAATACTTTTCCTCCAACATCCTCGACCTGCTTTTTTATCTCCTCATGATCCGTCACCACCCATATCTCATCAAATATCCCAGTGGCAACTGTGCTGAGGTAAGTTCTTTGAATGACGGTTTTGCCTCCCAGTTCCTGAACTAGCTTGGCTGGAAGTCTGGTGGAAGCATATCGCGCAGGAATCAAAGCAGCAATGGTGGGCATGGAAGAAAAGGGTTAAGGGTTAAAGATTTGCGGTTAAAGGTTGATAAGCTTATAGTGTGTGCTTTGTGAAAAAGTGAACAGTATTTAGTCTTCAGTTTCGGGCAGTAAAGTCTTTTTTGATCCAGATAGCAACTAGAGAAAGAAAACGCTAAATTTTAACTCTGGCATTCCTCTTAAAAACCTAAATATAGGCTCATAAAACTTACACTCTAAATTTTGACAGAGGCTTATTTATCCAGTCTGAATATTTTCTCTTTTCATCATCTTTGTAATATGAACCGCTGTATTCATTTTTACGCATATAGGAATAGTTGTAGCCATAACCATAATTATAGCCTCCAAAATCATACACATCGATTCCCGCTTTTCGCCACTTAAAAACTGCATACACATTGGAGATTTGATCGTTTGCATACAAATCGTTTACCATAAGAAAATAGCGCTGATGGGTATAATCCTGTCTTACGATATACAAATTGAAATCAGTAAACCTCAATAGGTGCATCGATTCTAAAAACTAGTCCAATCGGAGGAGTATCCATCACTACCACATCAAATTCTGACGCAACAGAGGTAAGAAACTCCATTATTTTATCCTTTAAAAGTAATTCAGCTGGATTAGCAGGAACAGGTCCGGATGGCACTACCCATAGGTTTTCAGACTCTATCTTTACAATAATTTCGGCCCGTTCGGCATTTCCTACCAATAGATGTGATAATCCAGTTTGATTAGCTACACCAAGGTATTCAGAGATCTTTGCTCTTCTTAAATCTAGTCCAATCAAAATCGTTTTTACCCCTCAAATCAATTGCAGATGCCAAGTTAATACTTACAAGAGTCTTACCCTCTCGTGAAACAGATGAGGTAATCAATATTTTTTTGCACTTTTTCTCACTCGACAGATAAAATAAGGCTGATCGAAGCGAGCGAAAAGATTCTCTCTAAGCTTAAACTCCCGATTTAACCCTGTAAAGTTAGATTCCGCCTATGGCAGTTTAGCCATTCAGTGTTTTCTTTGACTAACATCTCTATCACGTGAGTTTTTCTCTTTTGGGTATTTTGAACCAAATTTTTGATGTTTTCGAAAATGTTTTCTCCTGTTTATGTAATCTGCTCATCCAATTCCTGGACATTTGGGTGGTTTACATTGACTACAGCCAGAAATTTTCTTCGCTGCAATGAAATATCTATCATGTTGGTGACTAAGCCATTTAGCAGTCCATCACTTTTACCTGGACATTCTGCTAGAGGAAACTTTTTAAAAGAGAACCAATAAATTCCCATTCTACTAAAATCATTGTCGTGAAGTGCTCCCCCTCTCCCATTAGAAGAGGGGGTTGGGGGGAGGTATCGAATGACTCTTCGAAATGACTAATAATTCTGCGCTCTCAATAATATCCTGGTGATGAGGATCTGTTCGGATTCCTTTAACCCAACTTGAAAATTCTGTCCCCATAAATCAGGTAAAATCGATTATTTCAATTTATTTTTTGGAAACAAAGTGCGTTTAGAGCAATTGAGTGGGTGTTAAAGCGTCGAAATTCAATAAGTTGTGACC